>Ga0070667_100000085_pt1 | contig 117695 bp, 104 predicted proteins | sample KBSS33metaG_FD_64659 | JGI IMG/M metagenome (GOLD analysis project Ga0070667, IMG submission 64659) | Switchgrass rhizosphere microbial communities from Kellogg Biological Station, Michigan, USA - KBS S3-3 metaG | ecosystem: Host-associated > Plants > Roots > Rhizosphere > Soil ...
CTGCTGTCGCATGACGAACACCTCAGCCTGCATCTCGAAGGCGACGTCGCGTTCGGCGTGCTCGCCGACTGGCAGCACGCACTCGAGGATGAGTTCGGCGAAGCCGGCGCGCGCGCGCCGAACGAGGATCGCGAGATCGGCCGCCTGCATTTCGCGCTCAGCGACGGCCTCGTCGTCAGCACGCGGCGGCGCGCGCTGCACTCGGTGCATCAACTGCGCAGCCGGCTCGACCAGGGCGCGAAGCTGGATTCGGCGCCGCGCGTCCTCGAATCGATCATCGAGCAGTTCGCGCTGTCGGTCGCCGACGTGACGCACGAGCTCGGCGAATCGCTCGACGGCATCGAAGATCGCGTGCTGTCCGATCGCAGCGGCGACGAACGCCGCGATCTCGGCCGGCTGCGCCGCCGCGCGGTGCGCATGCATCGTCCGTTGAAGGCGCTGCGCCGCGTGATTGGCCAGTTCGAGCAGCGCCACGCGCAGCGCTCGCATGCGATGGTAGCGGTCGCCGCGCGCCTCCTGCAGCGCTTCGACGAGCTAGACAACGACATCGTGGTGATCCAGGACCGCGCCAAGCTGCTGCACGACGAAGTGTCGGCCAAGCTGACCGACCAGACCAACCGGCAGCTGTACTTCCTCTCGATCCTGACGGCGCTGTTCCTGCCGCCGACCCTGGTCGTGGGCGTGTTCGGCATGAATACCAAGGGCCTGCCGCTGACCGAGGACCCGAGCGGCTTCACGATCGCGATGGCGATCTGCGTCGCCTCCAGCGCGATCGTCTACGGCGTGCTGCGGCGCATGGGCATCCGCTGAAGCGAGGCGTCAGCGCGCACCGGCAGGCGCGGTGCGCCACGCCTTGCGCACCGCTTCGATCGCCGCATGCGGCAGCGTGTCGTAGTCGAGGTTCGCAGCGATCGGCTCGCCGTGCTGCAAGGCCCAGTCGAAGAACTGCTGCGCGGCACGCGTGTGCGCCGCTTGTGCAGCGGCCGCCGGCAGCAGGATGAAGCTGGCGCCGGTGACCGGCCAGCTCGCCGCGCCGGGCTGATCGGTCGGCAGCTGATGCACGAAGGGAGTCGCCGTCCAGTCGGCGGCCGCCGCGGCCGCGCGAAAGGCCGTCCGGCGCGCCTGCACGTAGTTGCCGTCGCGATTGCGCAAGGCGGCGTCGCTGAGGCGGTGCGCACGCGCAAAAGCGTACTCCACGTAGCCGATCGCGAAGCGCGTGCGCTGCACGTACGCAGCGACGCCTTCGTTGCCGTCGCCGCCGACGCCGGCCGGCCAGTTCGGGCGCAGCGAGCTTCCGACCTGCGTGCGCCACGACGCGCTCGCGCGCGCCAGGTAGTCGGTCCACAGCAGCGAGCTGCCCGACGCATCGCTGCGATGCACGACCGTGATGTTCGCGTCCGGCAGTTTCAGGTCCGGATTCAGTACCGCGATGCGCGCATCGTTCCACTTGCGGATCGTGCCGAGGTAGATGTCGGCAATCGCCTCGCCGGTCAGTTTCAGCTGCCCGGGCTTGATGCCGCTGATGTTGATGACCGGCACGACGCCGCCGACGACCATCGGAAACTGCACGAGGCCGTGGCGCTCCAGTTCGTCCTGCGGCAACGGCGCGTCGGTCGCGCCGAAATCGGCACCGCCGCGCTCGATGCGTTCGATGCCCGCGCCGGAACCGACCGCGTCGTAGGCGATGCCGACGCCGCTCTCGCGAAGGTAGGCCGCCGCCCAGGCCGCATAGACCGGTGCCGGGAACGTGGCACCGGCGCCGCGGATGTCGGCCCGAATGTCGCCTGCCCGAGCCGAAGGCCCGGTCGAAGCGGCGAGCACGAACAACACGCCGAGCGCCGTACGGGCGAATGACCTGGAAACCGGCATGGACAGCCCACCGATGGGAACGGACTCGCGAGCCTGCGATCGTGTCATCGCCAGATGACAGTCCCGCGTCGGTCGTCATCGCGCTGTCTTTTGGCGCGACTACCGTAGCTGCGCAGCGTATGCGTGCGGATTGCGGAAACGATATGCGGGCGGCTCGCCACAGATTCGCAGCGACGACAGCGGCGGCGGCATTGGCCTGCGCGACGTGCGCGCACGCCGGCCATCCGATGCTCAGCGAAGACACCGGCACGCAAGGCACGGGCAACGCCGAGCTCGAACTCGGCTACGCCTGGAGCGAGGACGACGGTGCGCGTTCGTTCCTGTTCCAGCCGCAGCTGTCCTACGGCGTCACGCCGTCGCTCGACCTGATCGTGCAGCCTTCGTGGCTGGCCAACCACGATCCGGTCGACGGCCGCGCGCGCGGTTTCGGCGATACCAATCTCGATTTCAAATGGCGCTACTACGGCGCCGCGCCGCTGTCGCTCGCCGTGCGCGCCGGCCTCGACGTTCCGACCGGCGAGGACGGTCTCGGCCTGCCGCACGGCAAGTCCTCGGCACACGCGCTGCTGGTCGCGACGGTCGATGCGCAGCCGTTCACGCTCGACGCCAACCTCGGCTACCTGCGCAATCCCGCCGACTCCGGCTTGCGCGCCGATGTCTACCACGCCTCCGCCGCGGCGCTGTTCGCCGCGAACGAGAGCCTGGTCGTCCTGGTCGACGCCGGCGCCGACTCGAATCCCGATCCGCGCCGGCGCGAATGGCCGGCCGTTGCGCTGGCCGGCGTGATCTACACCGCACGTCCCGGCCTCGACATCGACATCGGCTATCGCGCCGGCCTCAACGCCGCCGCGATCGCCAGGCAATGGCTGCTCGGCATCACGTATCGATGGGCCCCGTGATGCGGCGGTACCCGATCGCCGCTCTGCGCACTCTGTAGGTCATGGCAGGAACACGGAAGCGCTGACGGTGAGCGGCAGTCATACCTTGTGGACACGGATGTTCGCCGAACATCACGCCTCGCTGAGCGGCTATTTCCGCCGCCGCGTCGGCGAGCGCAGCGATGCCGAGGACCTGGCGCAGGAGGTCTACCTGCGCCTCTTGCGCAGCGACGCCGGCGCGCGCGGCGCGATCGAGAATCCGGAAGCCTACCTGTACACGGTCGCATCCAATCTCGTGCGCGAGCACGCCGCCGGGCGCGCCCGCTCCCCGCTCGCCTCGGCCGACCTGGACCATGTCGCCGAGACCGTCGCCGACGGCCACGCCGCCGACGAGACGCTCGATCGCGCGCAACGCTGGCGCCGCCTCGCCGAGGCGATCGAACGCCTGCCCGCCAAGAGCCGCGCGGTGCTGCTGATGCAGTACCGCGACGATCTTTCCTATCGCGAAATCGCCGAACGCCTGAAGGTATCCACGCACATGGTCAAGAAGCACGTGGTCAAGGCATTGGCGCTGTGCCGGCGCGATGCCGGCGGCGACGTCTAGGAGAGGCCGTGTCGATCGAACATCCAGGCAGAAACGCGGACGCGATCCGCATGCTGGTCGCCGAAGCCGCCGCGGAGTGGTACCTGCTGCATCGCGAAGGCGAGCCGGCGCCGCGGCAGCGCGAGGAATTCCTGCGCTGGCTGCGCGCCTCGCCGCTGCACGTGCACGAGTATCTGGCGATCAGCCGCCTCGGCGGCGACCTCGCCGAGGCGGCCCGGCACATCGACACGCCCGTCGATGCGCTCGTCGCCGGCGCGCTGGCCGAGGACGGCGTCGTGCCTTTGCGGCATTCGCGCACGCCGCGTACGGACCCGCGCGCAGCGACGCCCATGCACCGCACCTTGGCGATCGCCGCCTCGTTGACGCTCGCCTTCATCGGTGGCATCGCCGGCCTGCTCTGGCTGCTGCCGCGCGACAACCTCACGATCGCGACGCGGCGCGGCGAACAGCGCACGCAGGAGCTCGCCGACGGTACCGTCGTGCACCTCAATGCGGACACCGAGCTCGCCGTCGACTTCGGCCCGGCATTCCGCCGCGTCGACGTGCGCCGGGGTCAGGCCTTGTTCGAAGTCGCCAAGGACGCGCGGCGGCCGTTCTCGGTGCGCGCCGGAGCGAGCGCGATCGAAGACATCGGCACGATATTCGATGTCGCGACGACGGCGGCGAACACGACCGTGACCGTGGTCGAAGGCCGCGTCGCGATCTGGAATCGTACCGAACGCGAGCGCATGGCCGAATCCAGCGCGGTGGCGACGCTGCAGCCGCTGGCCGACCTCGGCGTCGGCGAGCAGGCCCTGATCGCCTCGAACGGATCGATCGACCACATCGGCGGCGCGAACCTGCGCAAGGCGACCGCCTGGACGCACCAGGAGATCGTGTTCGATCACGATCCGATCGCGACCGTCGCTGCCGAGTTCAACCGCTACAACCACCAGCAGGTGCGCATCGACGACCCGCAGATCGCCGCGATCCGCATCAGCGGCGTCCTGCGCGCCTACGACGTGCGCGCCTTCATCGACTTCCTCAACGGCTTGCCGGGCGTGCGCGCGGCGAGCGACGGGCAGCAGATACGCGTGACCGCGCTGCGCACGGCGAATCGTTGAGGCGTAGCAATTCCGACTCGAAAATTTCACGGAAAATTCATCGCTTTTTCGGTGCCCGGATCGGGCATGCCGACCTCGTAATCAGCGCATGCGCGATGCACTTCGCGCCTACTCACGGGTACTTCCATGCGCAAGCCGCTGACCTTGTCGATTGCCCTCGCCCTGCAGGCTGCCGCGTTCGCGGCTGCCGCGCATGCCGATCCGCTCGACGCCACCGCCGCCTCCGCCGCGATCCCGGCGATGCCCCTGCAGGACGCGCTGAACGCGTTCGCGCGCCAGAGCGGGCTGCAGATCGCCTATGTCTCGAACATCGCCGACAACGCACGCACACACGGCGCGCCGGCAGGACTTTCCAACGAGGCGCGCCTGCGTGCGCTGCTGGACGGCAGCGGACTCGCCTATCGCTTCGTCAATGCGAACACGGTGACGATCTACGCGCCTTCGGCGGCGCCGACGAACACGCGCGCGGCGCTGCAGAGCAGTGGTACGGCACCGGCCGATGCCAGCCTCGGCGATGCTGCGGCGGCGGAGAAAGCAGCCCCTGCACGCGAGAAGCCGGGCAAGGAGAAGGCGTCCGGCGAGCAAGCCTCCAACGGCATGACGAACATGGACCAGGTCGTCGTCACCGCGCGCGCGGGCGTCGGCGAACGCACGAAGGAACAGACCAGCTATTCGATCACGACGATCGACGAAGACCGCCTGCGCATGCAGGCGCCGACCAGCGTCACCGAGGCGCTGAAATCCGTGCCAGGCTTCTGGGTCGAATCTTCCGGCGGCGAGGCGAGCGGCAACGTGCGCGCGCGCGGCATCCCGGTCGACGGCTACGGCTCGATCAATCTGCTCGAAGACGGTATCCCCGTGCAGCACGATCCGGCGCTCGGTTACCTCAACGCCGACCAGGCGTTTCGCCTCGACGAAACGATCGACCGCATCGAGGTCGTGCGCGGCGGTCCGTCGTCGATCTTCTACTCGAACGCGCCGGCCGGCGCGGTGAACTTCATTCCGCGCGAAGCCGGCGAGGAAGCATCGGGCCTGTTCAAGTACACGGTCGGCGACTACGGCCTCAACCGCACGGATTTCTGGTACGGCACGCCGCTCGGCGACGGCTGGAAAATCGCGTTCGGCGGCTTCTACCGCAGCGACGACGGCATCCGCGATCCGGGCTTCACCGCCGACCAGGGCGGCCAGCTGCGCGCGACGCTTTCGAAGGAATGGGACAGCGGCAAGTTCAGCGTCGACTTGAAGCGCCTCGACGACAAGGTGTATTTCGATCTCGGCATCCCGATGCGCACGTATGCGGACGGTTCGATCCGCGCGGTGCCCGGCTTCGACGGCAACTCCGGCACGCTCGCAGGTCCCGAGACCGAGAACCTGCTGCTGCGCACGGCGACCGGCGAGTTCCCGTTCGACAACAGCAAGGGCACCGACGTCAACCGCACGCAGACGACGTTCAAGTTCGAGCAGGCCTTCGCCGGCGACTGGCGCTTCCAGGACAGCCTGCGCCTCAATCACACCAACGAAGTGCGCAACGGCGTCTACCCGAACACGCTGCAGTCGGCGACGACGCTGCTGCAGCAGGGCCAGCAGTATCTGTCGCAGTTCCCGGGCGCGGTCGGCCTGCAGCTGCGCTACGTCGATTCACCCAATACCGTGTTCGACAACCAGAACCAGAACGGCAACGGCCTCACCGTGGTCGGCGGCCTGCGCAGCGTGACGTCGCCGGTCGACGAGATCATGAACGACGCTCGCGTGTCGACCAAGCTCGACCTCGCCGGTTCGCACGACGTTTCGTTCGGCTACTACTACGCCAACGTCGACCAGGATTTCAGCCGCTACTCCTCGACCGTCCTGATGGACGTGCAGAACAACGCGCGCTTGCTGAACATGGTCGCCGTCGACGCCAGCGGCAACGTGGTCGGCACGCTGACCTCGAACGGCGTGTATCGCAACGGCTACGAATGGGCCGACGCGAGCGGCCATTCGACGACGAATGCGGTGTACTTCTCCGACGAATGGCAAGTCAGCGAACCGCTGCGCATCGACCTCGGCGCGCGCTGGGAAAAAGTCGACATCAAGGGCTCGACCGAAGGCTCGCAGACGGTCAACCTCAACGACGGCAGCCTCGCCGACTCGCAGATCCTCACCGGCACCGGCCAGTTCACCGACTGGGACCACAGCTACGACAAGCTCGGCTGGACGATCGGCGCCAACTGGCAGTTCGACAGCCACTCCGGCCTGTTCGCACGCTGGACGCCGACGTTTCGCCTGCCCAACATCAGCACGTACATGACCACCCCGACCGCGACGGGCATCACGCAGACGATGGACCTCGGCGAGGTCGGCTACAAATACGCCAACCGCTTCGTCGAGTTCTACGCGACCGCGTTCTACACCAAGTACAACAACGTCGCCTTCAACAACTACGTGTTCGACCTCAACACCGGCGTCTCGACGCAGCAGCAGGGCTTCGCCAATACCAAGGCCTACGGCCTCGAGCTCGAAGGCGGCCTCTATCCGGTCGACTGGTTCGACCTGACGTTCAACGCGACGCTGCAGGATCCGGAATACAAGAACCTGATCTACACGACGGCGGTCAACGGTCAACCGGTCCTGCTCGACTACGTCGACAACCAGCTCATCCGCGTGCCGAAGACGAGCCTGCGCCTCGTGCCGGGATTCAACCTGCTCGACGGCAAGCTGCGCGTGCAGTTCAGCGCGGAATACGAAGGCAAGCGCTATGTGGACACCGCCAACTCGGTCGTGCTGCCGGCGTACAAGACCTACAACGTCAGCGCGCGCTACGACGTCAACGACCGCATCTCGCTGTTCGGCTATGCCGACAACATCACCAATTCGCTGGGCCTGACCGAAGGCAATCCGCGCGCCGGCGAACTCAACAGCTCCGACGCGGGCGCCAATACCTTCCTCGCGCGTCCGCTGCTCGGGCGTTCCTACCGCCTGGCCTTCATGTACAAGTTCTGAGGACGTGAAGCGTCTTGCCGCCCCGCTCGCGCTCGCGCTGCTGACGCTCGCCGTCACGCGCGCGCGAGCAGCCGCGCCGTGCGATCTCGCCGCGTCCGATGCGGCGCGATCGCACTGCGCCGGCGCATGGATGGATCGCCATCTGCATCTCAACGACGTGCTCGCGATCGGCACGCACAACAGCTACAAGCAGCGCCTGCCGGACGACGAGTTCGCCGCGCATCATGCCGTGGATCCGGCCGGCGCCGATTCGCTCGACTACGGCCACCGGCCGCTCGCCGAGCAGCTCGATCGCGGCATGCGCCAGCTCGAACTCGACGTCTGGGACGATCCCGCCGGCGGACGCTGGCTGCATCCGCCGGGCGCGTCTCGCACGGGCTACGCGACGCCGCCATGGACGGCCGAGCAGGCTGCGCAGATGGCCGCGCCGGGATTCAAAGTGATGCATCTGGCCGACATCGACTTCCGCAGCAGCTGCGTCAGCTTCGTCGCGTGCCTGCGCCAGGTGCGCGACTGGTCGACCGCGCATCCGCGGCATGCGCCGATCATGCTGCTGATCAACGCGAAGGACGGCCGCCTCGGCCCGGGATCGCCGCAGGCGCTCGCCTTCGACACCGCCGCCTTCGATCGGCTCGATGCCGAGATCCGCCGCGTGTTCGCGGCGGACCGGCTGATCGTTCCCGACGACGTGCAGGGCGCCTACCCGAGCTTGCGCGAAGCGGTGCGCGCGAACCGATGGCCGACGCTCGGCGACGCGCGCGGCCGCATCTTCTTCGTGCTCGATGAGGACCGCGCGAAGGTCGCCGCGTACCGCGGCTCGCGCCGGTCGCTCGAAGGCCGCGCGATGTTCGTCAACGCGAACGAAGATTCGCCGGCCGCCGCCTACATGACCTTGAACGATCCGATCGCCGACGCGGCGCGCATCGCCGCCGCAGTGGACGCCGGCCTGATCGTGCGCACGCGCGCCGACGCCGACACGCGCGAGGCGCGTACGAACGATGCGTCCCGCCGCGATACGGCCTTGCGCAGCGGCGCACAGTACGTATCGACCGACTATTTCGAGGCCGACGCGCGTTTCGGCGCCTATCGCGTGCATTTCGACGACGGCGCGATCGTGCGCTGCAACCCGCGCCGCGCAGCCGCCCGCTGCGCCGGCCTTCCGATCGAGTGAGCCCTCCGATGAAATTCGCCCCTGCCGTCCTCGCCGGTCTGTTCCTGTGCCAGGCGCCCTTCGCCATCGCGGCCGTGACGCCCGACCTCGTCCTGCACGGCCATCTGGACGGCCACGACAACCAGACCTACCGCAGCGTGCCGTTCGACGTGCCCGCCGGCGTCACGCGCATCAGCGTCGAGTTCAGCTACACCGGCAAGGACGAGAAGACCACGATCGATCTCGGCCTGCTCGGACCGGACGGCTTTCGCGGCCTCGACGGATTCCGCGGCTGGAGCGGCGGCAACAAGAGCCGCTTCACGATCGGCGAGATCGATGCGACGCCGTCGTACCTGCCGGGACCCATCAAGTCCGGGCGCTGGTCGCTGCTGCTCGGCGTCCCGAACATCCGCGCCGCCTCGCAGGCCGACTACAGCGCGAACGTCTATTTCTCGCGCGATGCCGAGCGCAAGGCCGATGCGGTCGCCGACGAGCCGCTGCGCGACGACGCGGCCTGGTACCGCGGCGACCTGCACATGCATACCGGCCACAGCGACGGCAGCTGCACCAGCCAGAGCGGCAAGCGCGCGCCGTGCCCGCTGTTCCTGACGGCGAAGGAAGCGGCTCATCGCGGCCTCGACTTCATCGCGATCAGCGATCACAACACAATCTCGCAGGCGCACGACGTGCGCGAACTGCAGGCGTATTTCGACCGCCTGCTGCTGGTACCGGCACGCGAGGTGACGACGTTCCAGGGACATGCGAACGTGTTCGGCAGTTTCGCGCCGCTGGACTTCCGTGTCGGCAGTGCTGCCGTGCCCGACTGGAACGCGTTGCTCGGGCAGATCGCCGCGATCGGCGCCACGATCTCGATCAACCATCCGATCCGTCCGTCCGACGAGCGCTGCATGGGCTGCGGCTGGACACCGCATCCGGATGTCGACTACCGCCAGGTGCAATCGATCGAGATCGTCAACGGCATGGATGCCGACACGCCGTTCTCGGGCATCCCGTTCTGGCAGGGCTTGCTCGATCGCGGCTTCCGCCTGACCGGCGTGGGCGGCAGCGACAACCACGATTCGACGCAGATGGCGTCCGGCGTCGGCAGCGGCCAGCTCGGCCGTCCGACCACCGTCGTGCATGCGCAGGCGTTGTCGAGCTCGGCAATCCTCGCCGGCATCCGCAGCGGCGAGGTGTTCGTCGACGTCGCCGGCACGACGGACCGCACGCTCGACTTCACCGCCGAGCGCGGCGACAGCCATGCCGCGATGGGCGGCTCGCTGACTGCGCCGGCCGGCAGCGAGATCGCGTTCGTCGTGCACGTGAGCAATTTGGCCAGTGGCCGCGTCGAGATCATCGAGGACAGTAAAGTGACGACGCCGTTGCCGCCGGATGCGCTGACCCAGGCCGATCAGACCTTGCATTTCACGTGGCGCAGCGACGGCAAGCCGCATTGGCTGCGCGCGAACGTGCGCGACGGCGACGGCCGGCTCGCGCTCGTCGGCAATCCGATCTACGTCAACCGTTGACCGCGCGCCGGCGGCGCGCGGCCGGACGGTGCACGTCAGTCTGCGTAGTGGCCGCCGAAACTGTTGCCGAAGATCGCGTCGGTGTCGACGAAGCGCGACAGCGTCACGTCGCGATCGAAGATGTAGGGCGGATAGTTGAGGAACTGCCAGTTGCGCCAGCCCCACATCAGAATGCGATTCTGCTCGTCGACGAGCACGCCGACCGGACGCGACAGCGCGGCGGTGTTGATCGCATTCGACGGGATGACGCGCGCGAACGTCGAGCGCAGGACGCGTCCGTCCGGGCTGTAGTCGAGCACCGCCTGCTGGTGCGATTGCGCATCTTCCGGGAACAATCCGTCGGTCTGCATCGTCACGACGAGATCGCCGAGCCCCGGCCGCTCGGTCACGGCCACCACTTCGATGTTGTAGCCGGGCAGGCTGTTGGCGACGCCCTGCTCCCCGAAATCCGCCGCGAGGCTGCCGTCGGGCATCAGTTCGATCAGCGAGACCTGCGGATTGACCTCGCCGTTGTGGTCCTGCCAGTAGCTGCCCGCGAAGACGATGCGGCCGTCGTGGCGCGCGATCAACGAAGAGGCGAAGAACTGGCCGATGCTCTCGCCGACGGCGAACGGCACGTCCTGCATGCCCGCATCGGCGAAGCCGGGGTCGAGCTGGCCGGTCGCCGGGTCGACACCGAGGATGATCGCGTCCTGCAGCGCGATGCCGGACAAGCCGTCGCTCGCCTGCGCGCTGCCGCCGACGATCAGGCGCGTGCCGTCGGGGCTGAGCGCGAAATCCGCGCTGTAGTCGCCGCCGTTCTCGACCAGGTCGATGTTGAATACGGAGCGTCCCGGCAGACCGTCCACATTTCCGAACGCGGCATCGAGCGCACCGTCGGCGAGCCCGAGTTTCGCCACACCGATGGCGACGTTCCAGGTGCCGTCGGTGGCGGGCGTATCGATGTCGCCGAGGAGGTAGATCGAGTCGTCGTGGATCAGCAGGTGGCGGGTCACGTCGTCGTTCGGACCGCCGAGGTCGAACGCCACGGTCGTTTGGCCCCCGTCGCCGAAGCCGGCGCACGGCGACAGATCCGGCGCGTAGCATTCGACCATGAAATCGGCGCCGCTGCCGCGCACGACCGAGGCGACGTAGAAGTTGCCGGCGTCGTCCATGCTCGCGTCGACGATCGAAATGCCGGCACTCGCCACGATGCGCTGGCCGTTCGGGCCGAACGCGGCATCGGGCGTGCCGTCGGCGAGCACGTGAGCGATCGCGAAGTTGTCGTTGCCGCTGTTCGGCCGCGCAAAGCCGAGCATCCAGTAGCTGCCGTCGGCGGCGGCGAGCGTGCGCACCGGTTCGTTCCAGAGCGCGTCGGCGTCGTTGAAGTCGATGATGGCGAGCCCTTCGGTCGCGAAGGCCGGATCGGGCGTCACGTCCATCGAACCGATCGCGGGCGTGCCGGCCGAAGCGGCGGAAACGGCAAGGGAAAGGGCGAGCGCACAGGCGATGCGGGATCGGGTCATGGGTCTTTCGTCGTCGGCGATGGAAGCCGTTTCATGTATCGGCCGGATGCGCCGGCGTCCATTCCGATCGCATGACATTGGCATTACTGCGAGGAGGAACAACGCGTTAGCGCGCCTGGGGCGACGGCGGCCGGGCCAGTTGGGGCGGAATCGTGCGCTCGCCGGCAAGCCGGAGCGCGGCGCTGGAAGCCTTGCTCCAGGCTTGCGCGTCGCCGTTGGCGACGGCCAGGCGCAACTGCAGCAGCGCGCAATCGAAGTCGTCGCCGGCCCACACCGAGACACGCCCGATCAGCGCCGCGGCTTCGTCCAGGCTCCTCTGGTCGAGAAGGACGCTTGCATAGGAACCGGCGACCGTCGCGATGACGAAGGGAATGCCGCCGGATTCGGCGAGCGACAGGGCCTGCCGGAACAAAGGTTGCGCTTCGGCGAACCTGCCCGCCCGCTGCGCGCGCTCGGCCGCGAGCAATGCGCGCAGCGGCAGCGCGGCAGGCGACGGCGCGGCCAGCGCGAGCTGAGCGGTCTCGTCCGGAGGCAGAGCTTGGTCGGGCAACGCCCGTCCACGCACCAGTGCCGCCAAGGCGCGCAGATCGTCGTCGCCCGTTGTCGGGAGCGCGTGCGGCAATGTGGACGCCTCGCGGGCCGCGTCGGCCATACGGCCCTCGCGCAGCGCGAGTTCGGTGCGCAACAGCTGGAGGCGCTCGTCGTCGCGCGTGTCGTGCAGGTTCGGCCCCGGATCGGCACTGACGGCGTCGAGCAGCCGGCCGGTTTCTCGCAAGCCGCCCGTCACGAGCAAGGCGCCGGCGCGGCGCAGGATCAGCGCGCGTTTCTGCACCGGATCGCCAGCCTGCTCGACTCCAGCCCACAGGCGCGCGCTGGTCGCCAATGCCGCCGTGTTCTGCAACTGCGCCTGCTGCACCAGCAACAGCCCGCTCAACGCACTGACCCGTTCGCGCGCGCTGGAAAACGCCTCGAAACGTTGCGCCGCACTCGCCAGGTGAGCATTCGCCTGAGCGAGCGCGCCGCGCTCGTATTCGAGCAGGCCGAGGTTCGCGTCGACGTGAGCGACGCCGAGCGCGTCGCCGGCGCGCTCGAGCTGCAGGCGCGCGCGTCCGAGCTCGGCGCTGCCGTCATCGAAGTCGTGCAAGGCGATCGCGGCGATCGCGCGGCCGTTGTAGGCCTCGCCGAGTTCGGCCGGAAAGTCCTGCGCGTGCGGTTGCGAAGTGGCGGCCGCGAAGTCCGCGCGCGCTTCCTGCAACCGGCCGATGCGCACGCGTGCAAGTCCGCGCGCAGCGAGGATGCGCAGCCGCAGGCGCGCGTCGTCGGCCATGCTGACGTCGCCGAGCAACGCCGTCAGCGCACCGTCGGCCTGCGCGAATTGACCGCTGCGTGCGAGGCTCTGGGCGAGATAGAAGCGCAGTTCGCCGTCTTCGCGCAGCGGTGCGGGTGCGGTTTCGAGAATCTCTCGCGCGCGCGCCGGTTCGTCGGCCAGCAGGGCCGCACGGGCGCGCTGCACGTACTCGGTGGCGGGCCCGGCATCGCCCGACGGCGGCGCGCGCCCGAGGGCCGCGAGCAGACGATCGCTGGCTTCGCGCAGGGCCGCGACGGCCTCGCCGCTTTTCGCCTCGGCACCGGCCACCACGCCATCGGCGGTGCGCGCGCGCAAGCGCACCGTCCAAGCGTCCGCCGAGCGGCCGCCGCCGGCCAGCTCGCCGTCGATCAGCAGCCGTGTTTCGCCGATGCGCTGCAGCCGCTCCAGCGCCGCCGCCGCGTCGATGCGCGCGTCGGCGCCGAGGCCGTTCAACGTCGTTTCGCTGCGCGCAACCGCAAGGCCGCCGCGGCGCAAGCGCTCGGCGACGAGGTCCATGCCGCCGAGGCGCAGCCAGGCGTTTTCGTCCGCCGCATCGATCGCGAGCGGCAGCACGGCGACGCGCGCATCGGTCGCGGCAACGAACGTGTCCTGCTTCGTCGAAGGGAAGTAGCCGAACAGCAGCAACCCTGCACCGCACAGCGCGGCCAGAGAGGCCCACGCGAGCGCATTGCGCCGGGACCATCGCGAAGCCGCAGCCGTCCGATCGGCCGACGGGACACGCTGAACGTTCCGTGGCGGCGGATCGGCCGTGGGTGCCGGCCGGTCCCGCGTCCGTGCGACCGCGTCCCGTTCGTCGTCGAGTTCGTCGTCGCGGCCGGTCGTCCCAACAGGCTCGGCAGGGACCGCCGCCTCGGTTTCGGTCGGCGCGACCCAGCGGTAGCCGAAGCCGACGACCGTGCGGATGCTGTGCTGGAGCGTTCCCTCGTCGCCGACTGCGCGGCGCGCGCGAAGGATCAGCTGGCCGAGCTGGATGTCGGAAACGTTGTCGCGATGCCACACGGCACGGATCAGTTCATCGCGACCCACGGCGCGTTCGCGCTGTTCGATCAGGTGGCAAAGGCAGGCGAGAACGCGTGGCGGCAGCACGAGGCGCGCGTCGGCGCGCCAGAGTTCGTGCGCGGCGGGCGACAGGCGGAAATCATGGAAGCGGTAGGTGACGGCGCGCATGCGGCCGCCGAGCTTAACGCATGCGGCGGAGGGCTACCCGTCACCCGCGGCGCGCGCCGGCGCCGCGGGGTCCAGCCCTGGGATTTCGACTCAGCGGATGCCGTTGAGGAAGTTCGCGTCGACCGCCTGCAGGAAGCCGCCGCTGGCCATGTGCAGCCAGCCGCTGCCCTGCGGGTTCTCGTAGATATCGACGCCGTCGTTGTTGATGGCATCGACGAACTGGCCGCCGTTGGCGACCTGGCCGATCTTGAGGTCGCCGAGCGTGTTCTGATCCAGGCCCTGCACGACCATCGCCTTGCTGCCCTGCGTGATCACCAGCTCGCTCGACAGCGTCATGCCGTTGCCGGCGTTGTACGGCGTCGTGTTGATCGTGATCTTGGTGCCGTCATCGAGATTCAGCGTGGTCGTGCCGTAGAAATCGCCGACCGCCTTGCCGTCGACGACCATGTGCGGGTCGCCCCACACCTTCGTCGTTTCGCCGGTCTGCTTGTTGGTCAGGATGAACTGCGAGTTGCTCTCGTCCAGATCGAGCGTGTAGTTGCCGAGATCGATATGCGCCTGGCCGCCGTTCTGCTGCACGGTCCAGTTCGGCTGCGCCTGCGGACGGATGCCCTGCGCGCGGTTGAGGTAGTCAGTGATCGCGTTCGATTCGAGCTTGCTGATGTGGCCGTCCATCGAGGCGAAGCCGATCATCGACAGCACCTTGGTGCGCTCGGTCGGGCTGAGCTTGGCGAGATTGGCGCTGTCGAGCGCGTTGCTGACGGTCTGCTGGTTCGCGCAGCCGTCGCAGGTGCCGAGCATGCCCTTCGCGGCGCCGGTGAACAGCGCGTCCTTGAACGTCTGCACGACCTTGTCGACGACGAAGCCGAGCAGGCCGCCGAACATCGGGTTGGTCGGATGCTGCTGCGCCTGCGCGGCGACCGGCGACGGCGTGTAGCCGCCCTGGCTGGCCGGCATCTGCAGGTGGCCGCTGTTGCCGCCGAGCAAGGTGTCGACGAAACGGCCGGTGGACTCGAAGTTGTGGATCAGTCCGGTGATCGTGTCGGCATCGGTGTTGCTGATGTAGCCGTCGGCGGACAGGTTGTTGGTGACCGACAGCAGGACGTTCTTTTCCTGCGTCGAAAGACGGCTCGGATCGACCGAGTCCAGCGTCGCGCGGACGCGCGTTGCGCCGAGACTCGGGTCGGTGCGGCTCAGCGAGCCTTCGATACCGCCGCGAAATTGTGCGTTTTCGACAAAATTTCCAAGAATGGACATGACGCGCCCCCGTGGGTTGGTTTGAAGACGGGGCAAGTCTGCTGTTTCGTCGTGCCGTCCAACAGCCGGGACTATCCCTAGCTAGGGAATACCCTTGTCGCACGCACGCGCGATGCACGCAGGCTGGGACAGCCGTGTCGGATCACACGTGCTGATTCGAACGTGCCGGATCGAAGGGACTCGATCAGCCGTGAAAAACCGGCTCGATCGACAGTTCGCCAAGTGCGCCGTCGGCGAAGCGCTGGATCAGATCGTCCTGATTGGCGAGCAGCGTGTCGTAGGCATCGCGCGAGCGCACGTCCGCGCGCATGCGCCAGCCTTTGTCGGTGCGTGTCAGCCAGAGATCGGTACCGGGCAGCACGTCGCTCTCCATGCGCAGCAGCAGTTCGCGCGAACGCGCTCCGCCGCCGCGCGTGTCGGTCACGAGCATTTGCTTGACGTGCTTCTGGATCAGCTCGGCCAATGCCGGCGCGACCATGCCGGCGGTGGCGGCCATCTGCTGCGGCGCATCGGGCGTGCGTTGCTGCGGGGGCGCCATGTCCGACGGCGTCATCGACAGAGGCGCCAGCGGATTCGTCGGCCGCGACAGCGCATCGGCATCGCCTTCGGCCGTCTCGTCGCCGCGCGCCTTGCGCGCGACCGGCGGCGTCTGCACCTCGCCGCGCGCGACCTGCTGGGCGGCATGTTGCGCCGTATCGGCGGCACTGTCGTCCTTCTTGGTCGACGTCGTCGGCGCGCGCGCGTCCTGCGCTCGGCGGCCGTCGCCGTCGGCGATCTTGGAGGCGTCCGCGAGGGCCGGCTTTGCCGGTTCGTCTCCTTCGGGTGCCGTCGTATCGGCACGCGATTCGTGCGCGCGCGAGGTCGGATGGGTGCCTGCCGTATTCTTGCCGACGGGCGCGCCGTCGGGCTTGCTGCCGGCCTGCTGCGACGATGCCGGCGTCGAGGCCTCTTCCGCACCGAGTTCGCCTTGCGCCGAAGACTGCGACTGCGGCTGCCCATCGGCCGTGCGCTGGAACAGCGCGCGGAAGCGATCGGCGATCGTCATCGGCATCGACGGCGGCGTCTCGCCGGCGGTCGTGGCGACGGGCGCTTCCGCACTGTCGCGCGACGGCGTCTGCGTCGGCGCCTGCTGCGAATTGCCGCGCGCCTGCATCAGCGCGCTGAAGCGGCGCACGTCTTCGCGCGCCGGCGGCTCGCCGGCCTGGCGTGCCACGCCGTCCTGACGCACGGCCATCTCGTTGGCCGCGCGGTCGACGCGCTGCCGTTCTTCCGCCGCATGCCGACGCTGCCGCTGCGCGGCCTGGTTCGATGTCGAATCACTGACCCACATGACTTACCTCGCCATCGCGACCGGCGCGCGGTAGAGCTCCTCGCCGTCGCGCTCGTCGCGTTGTTCCTGTTCGCGCTGCTGTCCGCGCTGCCACTCGCCCTTGAACGTCTGCAACGCGTCGAACTTCGCCTGCAGACGGCGCAACGCGGCGATCTCCTCGTCCAGACGCTGTTGCGCCTTGACGACTTCGAGCTCGGCGGTGGCGACGAACCCGTCGTTCTTGACGATTTCGCTGTCGAGCCACGCGCGATGACGTTCGGCGCGGTCGAACCAGTCGGCGACGAGCTGGTCAGGCGCGTTCATCGCCGCCTCGCAGGCCTGCTGGTGATGCCGGCGCCGATCGACGACGCCCGAGCGAGCGAGCTTCGCCTGGTCGCGGCGAGATTCGGCCTGCGCGAGCTCCGCGCGGCGTTCGGACACGAGGCGCTGCGCCGCTTCCAGGCGCAGCGAGCGCACGCGGCTCAAGGGTTCGAGAGGAAAGCGCTTCATTGGAACATTCCTGTCAGGCGTGCGACGGCGCCGGTGTAGTCATCGAGCGCTTCGGCCGGCTGTCGCAGGAATTCGTTGATCTGCCCGATCTTCGCCACGGCGATATCGCCTTCGGGATCGTTGCCGGCGCGGTACTCGCCGAGCTGCAGCAGCAGCTCGATGTCGCGGTACTTGGCCAGGTAGCGCCGCAGCAGGCCTGCTGCGTGCTGGTGCTCGGGCGTCGTCACGCGCGGCATCACGCGGCTGGCGCTGGCGAGCACGTCGATCGCCGGATAATGGTTCGCCGCGGCGAGCTTCTTGGAAAGATAGATGTGGCCGTCGAGGATCGAGCGCACTTCTTCGCCGATCGGATCGCCGCCCTCTTCTTCTTCGATGAGTACGGTGTAGAACGCGGTGATAGTGCCGCGGTCGTTGTTGCCGGCACGCTCGAACAGCCGCGGCAGCGCGGAGAACACCGACGGCGTGAAGCCGCGGCGTGTCGGCGGCTCGCCCATCGCCAGGCCGACGTCGCGCAATGCGCGTGCGAATCGCGTGACCGAGTCCATCATCAGCAGGACGCGCAAACCCTGGTCGCGGAAATACTCGGCGATCGCAGTGCCGACGTAGGCGACGCGGCTGCGCTCGAGCGCCGGGCGATCCGAGGTCGCAACGACGACGACGCTGCGCCGCAGCCCTTCGGGACCGAGGCTGTCGTGGATGAATTCACGCACTTCGCGGCCGCGCTCGCCGACCAGCACGATCACGTTGACGTCGCTCTGCGCGCCGCGCGCGAGCATACCGAGCAAGGTGCTCTTGCCGCCGCCGGCGGTCGCGAAGATGCCGAGGCGCTGGCCTTCGCCGACGCTGAGCACGCCGTCGATCGCACGCACGCCGGTGGCCAGGGGCTGCTCGATCAGGCGACGCGTCAGCGGATTGGGCGACGCGGCGTAGACCGACGCACGCTGGCGCACATCGAGCGGGCCAAGTCCGTCGAGCGGGTCGCCGTGGGCGTCGAGGATGCGGCCGAGCAGGCCCGGACCGACCGGCACGCTCGCCTGCCGCCCGGTGGCGGTGACCGTCGTCGCCGCCGAGATCCCTTCGAGCGGACCGAGTGGCGTCAGCAAGGTGTGCGCGCGCGAAATGCCGACGACTTCGGCCGGCAGGCTGAAGCCGCTGTCGGCCTGCTCGAGCACGCACAGTTCGCCGATCGCCGCATTGATGCCGGTGACGCGGACCAGCGTTCCATAGGCTTCGGCGACGCGGCCGACGCGCTGCAGCGTTTCGTGATTCGCCAGCGCACGCAGCAGCGGCTGCGTCGCACCGGCGGCGCCCGCGTCGGCCGTCGTATTGTCTTCAAGCAGCGGCATCGGGGGCCTGCTCCGGCGGTGTCACAGCGGCGGCATTCGCGTCGGGCGCGCTTTCCAGATGCGCGAGCGCCAGGATCGTGCGCACCTGATCGAGCTGCTCGCGCAATCCTGCGCGTACGACACCGCCCTCGGTTTCGATCACGCAATCGAAGGGGCCGAATTCGGGCGAGCCGATCACCTCGAAGGTCGGCGAGCCCGCCAAGCTGAGACCTTCGACGAGCAGTTGCTGCCGCGTCGCCTCGGCGACATCGGGATGCACGCGTACGATCAGGTTCGGTTCGAACGCCAACTGGCGTACGGCTTCGCCGGCGAGGAACGGCACCAGCTTGTCCGCGCCGAGCGACGGCGCGATGCGCTCGACCACCGCGACGGCGAGTTCGGTGAGCTGCGCGCGCATTTGCGTGGCGAGCTGCTCGCGCGCCGTGTGCAGCGCCGTGGTCGCCGCAGCAAACTGGTCGAGAGCCGCCTGGCGCCCTTCCTGGTAGCCGCGCTCATAAGCGCGCGCATGTTCGGCGGCAAGCTCGGTATCCAGCTGCTGCAATGCATGGTTGGCTTGGTCGACCAGTTCTTGCGCGCGACTCAGCGGCAGCCATGCCTCCGCCGGAACGACCCGATCGACGACGCCGAGCGCGTAGCGCTGCTTGAGGTCGATCACGGCGGCGCTCACAGGTGCGCTCCCGCGGCGCTCTCGCCGGCGGCTTCCAGATACTGCGCGACCGTCGCCGCGGGGAGCCACACGTCGCGCCGTTCGCCGGCAGGAACCGGCGGGAACGCGAGCGCCACGCGTTCGCCGAACAAAGGATGCTGGGCCGACGCGTAGGTGAACAATTCGATGCGACCGCGCTGGCGCACGAGCTCGGCAATCGTTTCGGCGTCGTGCAACACGCGCGCGAGTCCGGCGAACGCGCAATGCCGGACCGCGTCGGGCAAGCTGCCGCGCCAGGGGTCGGTCGACAGCGCGAACGAGAGGCGCGCCGCGCCGATCGCTTCGCGCAGGCGCAGCACCTCGCTACGCTCGACCCGCGCCCGCAAGGCAGGTGAGAAAGCCAGCGCACCGAGGTCGAGGGCGGCACCCCGCAAGCGCTCGCCGGAGAACAAAGCGGCCGGATGACGCTCGATCCACTCGGCGTCGTTGGCGGCGGCCGGCAGCCCGAACAGCGCAGGCGATTCGCTCTCCAGGCGCAGCGCGAGCATGCGCCGGCCGAGCGCCGAACTGCGCGCGTGTTCGACGAGCGCGGGCGTCGCATCGCCGAAGCGCGACGCGGGCGCGCTGTCGACGGTCGACTTCAGCAGTGCGATCCAGTGCGCGTCAGCCGCCATGACGGCGATCCTCGCCGGGCCCGCGGCGCAAGCCGAGCACGCTCGCCAGCGTCGAGCGGCTGCGCCACAGCAGCAGGATCGCGGCAATCAAGGTGAGGCCGGCAAAGGCGACGAGCAGTCCGCGCGTGACATCCGAACGAGCGGCAAAGCGGATCAGGTCGTTGGGCGCATCGGTATTGGTCGCGCTCGATGCGGCCGGCAGGTCCGGCAGCGTGGCGCGCGTGAAGAACTTCACCGTCACGCGATCGGGATTGTCGAGTCCTTCGACCGCATCCTTGACGATCGCCTTGATGTCGGTCTCGCGATCCTGCAGATGCGCACCGGGCTCGGTCACGATCACGACCGACGCCGAGGCGGAGTCCGCCTTACCGCCGATCAGGTCGTGATCGGGCAACGCGACGTGCACGCGCGCGCTGACGACGCCGTCGATCTTCTGCAGCGTATTGGAAAGCTCCTCGCTGAGCGCGTACTGGTAGCGCGCCTTGTCCTCGGTCGGCGAGGCGACGAATCCTTCCTTCTTGAAGACCTCGCCCATCGATTGGTGCGTCTTGTGCGGCAGGCCGCTCGCATCGAGGATCGCCATCGCGGAAGGAAGATCGCGCTTGGATACGGCCACGCTCCAATCCGTGGCTCGATCGGCCTGGCGCTTGTCGGCGTTGATATTCGCGCGCAGCAGCACGGCCGATACTTCGTTGGCCTGCTGCTCGTCCAGATGCGAATACAGCGTCTGCGAATCGCCCATGCAGCCCGCGAGCCCGCCCGCGATCAGCAGCACGAAGGAAGCGCGCAGCGCAAGCGCCCTCCGCGGGCTGGGTCGGGCGGCCTGGTTGGGGAATGGCGGGTGCATGGGGTTCACCTCAGGACTGCTGGCGGAACAACTGCTGGACGCCGTCGGACGTGCGGTTCGCGACGTTCGACGTGAGCTCTGCGTGGAACATGAATTCGTGGCACTTGACGGTCAGGTTCAGCATCTCGCTGGGCGTCGGTTCCCTGCCCGCTTCGATGCTGCTGGCAAGATCGCCGAGATTGCCGACCTTCCCGTTCAGCGACTCGAAATTCTGCAGCACGACCTTGAAGCCCGGCGACATCGGCTCGATGGCCGGCGTCGGTGCGGGCGCGGCCGGCTGGCCTGCGTTCGCATAGGCTTCCTGGAAACGCGCAACGTCGTAGACCTGGACCTGCGTCTGCGGGCCTGTCACCTGCGGCGTCGCGGTCAATGCCGCGATGTCGATCGATTGGATCGGTGTCATGAAAGCACCTCCTCATTCCATTGCTGCGGCACCGGAGTGCGGAAATGGACAACGCGCCGGCACGATATGCCGATGCGCCCTCCTTCGCGACGGACGACCGAGGCGACCCTTTCCGAGGTCGCCCGATGGCCGGCGTCGCTTCCTTCCGCTGCGCGGGGCGCGTGGATCCGCGCCCGCTCCACCGGCGCGACGATTACTGCTTGCGCGCCAACGTATCCTGCGCCTGACCGGTTGCGTTGATCGAGGTCGCGGAGTTCGTCGACATGAACTGCATCTTCAGCGACGCCGCGGTCAGCAGGGTCAGCGTGGACGGCTGGTCCTGGCCGTTGTCGCCGATCTGCGAGGACAGGTCGGTGATTTCCTGCGCCTGCTTGTCGAGGATCTGCCCCCAAGCCTTGGCCATCGCTTCGAACCAGCTCTTCGCGGTCGTATCGCTGACCGGACCCGGCAGGGTCGTGCCGACCGGGTTGAACGAACCACTCTGCGGAGGGGTCGCCACCGGCGCGCCGCCGCCCAACATCAAGTTCACATTGTTGCCGCTCATCGTCGTCTCCTTCAGGGTGATGATGAAGCGTCGACCACGCTTTCGCGCGGCAGACGCTTGATGTTGTCCGCGTCATCGCGGACAAGAACTTCGCCGTTGTCGAGGCCGATAAAGGTGCCGCCCCGCGGCAGGCGCGCACCGGCGTAGTAGCGCGACTGGTCCAGGCTGATCAGATACGGATCGATGCCGTCGACGACGCGCACGATGCGCTTGCCGTCGGGGACTTTCTTCTCCTCGGGGGCCGCCGGATCGAGGTTCTGCTTGTCGAGCAGCAGATTGAGCTTGTCGTTGAGGTCGTGCATCGTGCGCGACGCGAGGAAGGCATTCAGCTCCTTCTCGTCGCCGAAGTGTCCGCTGGCCAGCACGTGGCCGCCGCCGTCCCACTTCGTCGTCGCGTGCAGATTGCTCATGCGAAATGCCTCGCCGACGTCTTCGGCGATGCGCGGCCCGCTTTTCGCCTCGACGACCGGGTTGAATCCGTGCTGCACCAGCGCCGCGCGCAAGTCGGCCATGTCTTCGTTGCGCTCCACGTAGCCGGTGACGACCAGGCCACGGTCGCTGCGCACGCTCACGCGCAGGCCCTTGTATCCGAGCGAATCGATCAGTGTCTTGAGCTCGGCATCGCGCACCGGCGCCGGCGCCACCTGCACCGGCGGTTTGGCGTTGTGCTGTGCGAGCACCAGCGCTCCGGTACTCGCCAGCAGGAGCACCAAGGCCACGCTCAGCGTCGCGATCTTGCCGCCGCCGCGCGGACGCGCCGGCTGTTCGGCGCCCGTCACCGCTGCGGCCGGCCCGACCTTGGCGAGCACCGTCTGCCAACGGTCGCTCCAATGCGGCCCCATCGCGAAACACGCGCCGCCGATATGCACGAGGGCGAACGGCGAGATGCCTTGCGGATCGCCGGGATGCAGCACGCGATCGTCGATGCGCACATCGGCATCGACGGCGCGGATCGACAGGTCGCCATCGACGTGGCTGACCAGGCAGTGGTGCGCGGCGACGTCGGCATCGCCGAAGATGATGTCGCAATCGTCGCTGCTGCCGATCATCAGCAAGCCGCTCTGCTGCAGCTTGCGTTCGGCGCCCGCATGCATGCCGCCGAGCACGCGCAGCGCCCAGACGTCGGCGGCAGCGGCGCGCTTGGCGATCGCGGCCGCGTCGGCCGCTTCGGCACGTTTGCGTTGCGCCCATACGTGCATCAGTGAGTTCCTCCGGTCGTGGCGGCGGCCGCTGGTTTCGAAGAGGGCGCCGGGGGAGACGGCGGAGGCGGCGCGGATGACGGCGGCGCAGCGGCCGGCGGCGTCGACGAGGACGGCGACACCGGAATGCCCTGGCGAGCCTTCTCCTCGTCCGAGGCCCAGGGCAGCTGGGCGTGGTCGCGCGCTTCCTGGTCCATGCGGATCTGGTCGATGTTGACGCCGGGCGCACTCGGCACGTCCTGGCTGGTGATCCGGTTCGCTGCCAGCAGGCGCGGCGTGATCAGGAACAGGCGCTCGATGCGTTCGCGATTCTTCTGCGAGCGCTTGAACAAATTGCCGAGCAGGGGCACGTCGCCGAGCACCGGGATCTTGTCGGTGTTGTTGGTATCCGAGTCGGAGATCAGGCCGCCGAGCAGGAGGCTCTGACCCTCGTCGATCAGCGCCTGCGTATTGACCGCCTTGCGCGTGACGAGGGGAATGTTCACGTTCTGGCCGTTCGACGCGGTCTGCTGCACGACGACACTGCCGTCCTCGATCTGCACCATCATGCGGATGCGGCGCAGGCCGTTCTCGTAGACCATGTGCGGCGTCACCTGCAGGACCGTCCCGGCGACGACATTGAACAGGTCGACATCGTAGGCGCCGGCGACCGGCACGTAGATCGTCTGACTGTTCTCGATGACCGCCTCGGTGTCGTTCAGCGTAACCACCTGCGGGCGCGCGACGACGTTGGTCACGTTGTCGGTCGACAGCGCATTGATGCGCAGCAGGAAGCGCGACGAATCACCGATGATCGCGCCGAGCTGGAAGCCGGCGAGCTGGTTCAACGTATCGATGCTGTCCGAGCGTGTCTGCACGCCGCCGGTGCGGTTGTTGATCGAACCGACGAAATTCGGCTTGACCGAGTTCGGCTGGGTCTCGCCGGGCAGGAAGTCGATCTCGCCGCGATTGCCGTTGTTGCGATAGCGCCAGTCGACGCCGAGGTTCTTCACCTTGCCCTTGTCGACATCGATGATCGTCGCTTCGATCTCGACCATCTGCGGCTCGACGTCGAGCGACTGGATCAGCCGGTCGTACATGCCGATGCGGTCCGGCGAGTCGCGCACGATGATCGCGTTGCGGAACGTGTCGGCGACGATGCGCGCGCCCGGGCCGGCGTCCGTCGCCGGTGCCACCGGCTGCAACGGCGCGATGTCGCCTGCTTCGTGACGCGCGTCGCCGGCATCGGCCGGCGGCTGGCCGATGCCGGCGAGGCCGGAACCGCGCAGCTTGGTCGAGGTCGGACGCAGCAGGCGATCCTGTGGCGCCGCCATCGCCGGCGGCGCCGTCGTGCCGACCAGCTCGCGCAGCAACGTGGCGACGCCCGGCACCACTTGCTGGCGGTTGCCGATCGTCATCGTCATGTCGGCCGCCCAGGCGTAGCGCAGCTTGTAGTACTTGAAGACGGTGGTGTTGTTCGGGCCTTGTCCGTTGACTGCATCGGCCAGCTGCTGCACCTGTTCGACGAAGCGCGGCGTGCCGGTGATCATCACGAGGCCGTTGCCGCTGGTCGCGCTGAACGAATTGCCGTCGTCGCCTAGCTTCATCTTCTGGAACGCGCCGACGAAGTCTTCGACGCGCGCCGGCGGCAGGTTCGCATACCGCGTGATGCGCTCCTGCGACTGGTACAGGTAGACCGCGCTGCCGTCGTAGTAGCTGATCAGATCGTTCGAGCCGGCAATCGAGGCGAAGATCTTCTGCGGACTTCCCGCGCGCTGGCCGTTCAGCGAACCGCCGCGCGCACGCACCTGCTGGCTGACGATGACCGACAGGCCCTGGTCGCCGAAGAACTCCTGCAGGAAATCCACGAGCGGCCGTTCCTGCAGCGAGTAATGCACCTCGCCGCGCTTGAACGGAATCGGCGCGGCCTGCGCGCCCGCGCCAATCAACCATGGCGATGTCAGCATCAACGTCATCAGCCAGAATCCGATACGTTTCCTGTTCGACCCCGATCCCGCAATTCGCATCCTTTACCCCTGAAGTCCCCGCAACGATTGTTTACCCATCCCCACGTCAAGCCGCCAACTGCCCCAGCGGCACGAGTTTCACGTCGGGCACCAATTCCTGATAAGAAAGCACCGGCAGCTCGGAAAACTCGATCTCGGTGAGCTTGCGCAAATGCCGGCGCACATCCATCGAGCAGAGCAGCGCGACGTTGGCGTCCAGGCTCGAACGCACGCGTCCGCGGATCTGCTCGAGCAGGTTCTCGGCGAGCTGCGGCTCGACGGCCAGTTGCGCGCTGCCGCCGCTGACGTGCACCGAACGGCGCAGGCGGTCTTCCAGCTCCGGATGCGCGACCAGCACATGCAGCGTGCGGCTGGCGCCGGCGTAGCGATCGCTGATGTGCCGGCGCAGCGCGACGCGGACGTACTCGCTGACCAGCACGATGTCCTTCTCGCGGCTTGCCGCATCGGTGACCGCTTCGAACACGTCGCGCAGATGGCGTACCGGAATGCGCTCCTCGACGAGGCGCTTCAGGATGTCGGCCACTCGCTGCGGCGAGACGACGCGCAGCATCTCGCGGATCAGGTCCGGGTAGTCGCGGCTGAGGCCGTTGAACAAGTTCGACGTTTCCTGGATGCCGACGAACAGATTCAGGTGCTGCTCCAGCGCATCGCGCAGGTGGCGGCGCAGCACGTCGAGCGCGCCGAGCGCCGCTCCGCTGGACGCGCCGTCGCGCCATTCGCCCGGAAACGCGGGCAGGTAGCTCTGCTGGTCGGCGGCGCCGCCGGGCGGCGGCAATGCGAAACGATCCGCGCGCGAGGCGGGCAGGAAATGTGCACCGGGCTGCACACGGCCACTGCCGATGCGCACGCCGTGTGCATAGACGCGATAGGTGTTTTCCGGCAATCCCTGCCCCGCGCGCAGCGCCGGGGCCGGCAACGGCACTCCGTACTCTTCGCGCAGCAGCCCGACCGTCTCGCGCAGCGCGGTGCGGACGCTGGCCGGGCCGAGCAGGCGCAAGGTCTGCATGTCCATCTCGATCAGCAGGGCAGGCGGCGCGCTCAGCTCGTCGCTGGCGACGACATCGAGCGGCAGCAGGTCCTTGCTGTCGGACACGCGAAACAGCTTGCGCAGGAAGCTGACGTTGTGGCGGAAGCGCCACAAGCCCAAGGCGACGAAAGAGCCGCCCAGCAGCATGAACACGACGATCGGGAAGCCGGGCACGCTCATCATCAGCAGCGCGATCAGGCCGGTCACGAGGATCACGCGCGGCTCGCTCGAGATCTGCGAGGCGATCGCCGCGCCGAGATGCTTGGCCTCGCCGTCGTTGGCCGTGCGCGTGACGATCAGACCCGCCGACATCGACGCCAGCAGCGCCGGGATCTGCGAGACGAGACCGTCGCCGATCGTCAGGATGCTGTACGTGTGCACCGCGTCGCCGAGGCTGAGGCCGCCTTGCAGCATGCCGACCGCGAGGCCGCCGAGCAGGTTGATGATGATGATGACGATGCCGGCGATCGCATCGCCCTTGACGAACTTCATGGCGCCGTCGAGGCTGCCGTGCAGCTGGCTCTCGATCTCCAGCAAGCGGCGCTTGCGCTTCGCCTCGTCCTTGTCGAGGATTCCTGAACGCAGATCGGAATCGATCGACAACTGCTTGCCCGGCATCGCGTCCAGCGAGAAGCGTGCGGCGACTTCGGCGACGCGCTCCGCGCCCTTCGCCACCACGATGAACTGCACGACGGTGATGATCAGGAAGACGACGAGGCCGACGACGAGGTTGCCGGACACGACGACGTTACCAAATGTATCAATGATGTGACCGGCATCGGCGTGCAGCAGGATCGAGCGCGTGATCGCGATCGACAGCGCCAGCCGGAACAGCGTGGTCAGCATCAGTACGCTGGGAAAGCTCGAGAACGCGACCGGCGTCGGGATATAGATCGCGATCAGCAGCAGGCCAATACCCACGAGTATGTTGATCGCGACGAGCGTGTCGATGACCGCCATCGGCAGCGGCAGGATCATCAGCGCGACGATCGCCACCACGCCGAAGACCAGCACGATGTCGCTGTAGCTGCGCGAGCGGCCGCTGCTGGTCTTGAACAGGGAAGCGACTGCGTTCATGTTCCGAACCCCGGTGAACGCGTGCTGCTGTTCACGCATCCGTTGCGCGCCGTTCCGCCTGGGAAGGCTTTCAGCCAGCTTTGGCGAAGCTCCTTGGACATATCCTCATCCGCTCACAAGAAGTTTGGCATCCATCCAGCCTTGTGGCGCCGGACGACGAGTACTGCTGCTTGTGTGTCGAACCACCCCACTTCGGCTTCGAGCCTAGCAGAACAAAATGACCCTTCGACCGAACCTAGGGAAAACCCTTGGGTGTAGTGTCGACCCGTCGTTAACCAAGCGTTGGTGGCACGTTTTCATTCAGTGAAGCGCTGGCATTCGATGAAAGCTTTGCGGCATTCTTCGGACCGAGATCGGCGATCAGGGTGATCGAGGTCTGCGTCACGCCGAGCATGAACCGCTGCGTGTCGTGGTCGACGACAAGGACGCGTTCGCGCGGTCCCACTGCGATGACTTGAACGATGCGCAGTGGACCGGATGAGCCGCCCTTCCCGCTGTATCGGTGCCACATCCACCAAAGTGCAGCGAGGGCGAAGACGACCGCCAGCAGCGGCACGATGAGGGAGACGAGGGAACCGCCGAGCGGCGGCGGATCGGCATCGGCGGCAACGGCACACGTACTGCAGGACCACAGAACGAGAGGCACCAGGTAACAAGACATTCGCTTCATGGAATCGGTTTTCTCCGAGGGCTTCGGCCATAGCGTGTCACGCACAGGGGCGTGGCGCCGGGATAGGATAACGACGATGTCGACGACCAGTTGCGAGCCCGTGCGCACCGCAGCAGAGGCCTCCGCCGCCGAGGGGTTCTCCGATCTGTCGCATGCCCTGATCGACGGGCTGCCGCTGCCGTGCGCGTTGTTCGACCAGAACGATGGAGCGATGCTCGCCTCCAACGAGGCGTTCGCCGGCGAATTCACGCACCTGGGCGATGCTCCCGACCGCGAACACTTCATCGCCGCGTTCGATTCGCTCGGCGAAGGCGATGATGGCATCGAATGCTATGCGCCGCATACGCGTCGCTGGTATCGCCTGGTGTGGCGCGAACTGCCGTGGACCGACGGCACGCGCTGCAATGCGGTGTTCGCCAACAGCATCAGCGACGAGATCGAAGCACTGCGCCAGCACAAGGCGCAGCAGGAGCAGCTACTGTTCACCTCGCGCATGCTCAGCGTCGGCGAGATGGCGACGACGCTGGCGCACGAGCTGAACCAGCCGCTCGGCGCGATCATCAATTACCTCAGCACCTGCGACAGCATCATCGAGCGCGGCGACGTCGCGAACCCGCGCCTGCGCCAGGGCATCGGCCTCGCGCGCAAGCAGGCCGAGCATGCGAGCGCGGTCATCGCGCGCCTGCGCGAGTTCGTGCGTACGCGCAACCCGAAGCGCGAACCGCATCCGCTCGACGTCATCGCGCAAACCGTGGTGGAGCTGCTTCGTCTCGAAGCCGAGCAGCACCAGGTGCGCATTCTGACCAAGCTGCCGAAGTCGCTGCCGCGCGTCGTCGCCGATCGCGTGATGATCGAGCAGGTGCTGCTGAACCTCGTCAAGAACGCGATCGACGCGATGCGCGAAACCGCCGCCGCCCAGCGCGAGATCGTCATCGGCGCGCGCCGCGATCTCGACGGAATGATCGAAGTGCGCGTGCGCGACCACGGTCCCGGCATCGGCCCGGATTTCGCCGAGAAGATGTTCGCGCCGCTGTTCAGCACGAAGTCGGACGGACTCGGCATGGGCCTGGCGATCTGCCGTTCGATCATGGAATTCCACGAAGGGCGCCTGTTCGCCGAGCCGAACGCGGACGGCGGCAGCAGCTTCATCTTCACCCTGCCTGCGGAGAGCGCATGATGTCCGATGCAACGACCGCGCAAATCCTTCTCGTCGACGACAACGACGAGTTCCGCGAATCGACCTGCTGGCTGCTCGAGGACGCCGGCTTCGAGGTGAGCCCGTTCGCCAGCGCGACGGCGCTGCTCGATGCGCTGGAAGGCGGCGGCCTCGGCGGCGTGCCGGCCTGCATCGTCAGCGACATCCGCATGCCGCGCATGAGCGGCATCGAACTGCAGCAGGAGCTGAAGCGGCGCGGGGTCGAATTGCCGCTGGTCTTCGTGACCGCGCATGCCGACATTCCGCTTGCGGTCGAGGCGATGCGCAACGGCGCGGTCAATTTCATCGAAAAGCCATTCGATCCGATTACGCTGGTGCATGCGCTGCGCACCGCGACCGACCGCATCGCCGACGGCGGCTCGAATCCGGCGGTCATGGAGAAACTGACGCCGCGCGAACGTCAGGTGCTCGAACTGGTCGTCGCGGGCAAGCTGAACAAGACGATCGCCGACGTGCTCGGCATCAGCATCAAGACCGTCGAGCTGCACCGCTCGAACCTGATGGCCAAGCTCGGTGCGCGCAACGTAGCCGAGGTGATCCGCATCGCGCTCGGCCATGAACAACCTCATGGAGCGACCTCACGATGACTGCCGCACTCGCCACGGACATCGGCCACGCCGCATCGCCGACGACGCTCGCCGGGCGCCTGCCCGCGATTTCACCCGAACGCGCCGCCGCGACGACGCGCCTGCTGGCGGCCGGCGACATGCTGGTCCGCAGCGACGAGGAAAGCCGCCTCGAAGTACGCCCCGATGTCGCCCAGGAGCCGCCGCCGGCGGCGACGGTCGAACTCTCGCACGCGCACGGACGGACCAGCCTCGTCCTGACCGCCGAGCGCGGCAGCGCCGCGATCGGCGACCGTACCTGGCACGATTTCAGCGGCGATGCGCGCCTGCTCGCCTGGACGCTCGCCTACGACGCGCTGGTCGCACGCCTGTCCGACCTGCTCGGCCTGCCGCTGCTGCCGGTCACGCTGCAGTCCACGCCGCACCCCTCCGCCGCGGTCTGGCACTGGGTCGAATTCCGCTTCACGCGCGGCGATCGCCAGGAATGCCGCGGATTGCTGGGCCTGGACCGCACGACGATGGCGACGCTGGCCGCCGCGGCGGGATGGTCCCGCGGCGGCGACGGCGAGCGGCCGGTCGAACGCAACGAACTGCCTCTGGCGTGCCATCTCGAGCTGCCCGCGTCGACGCTGACGGCCGCCACGCTGCGTGCGCTGAACGCCGGCGACGTGATCCTGCTCGGAACGCGCTCGTCGGTCGCGTCCGCGCTGCGCCTGCGCGTCGACAGCGGCGTCGCCGCGCTCGATACGCGCTTCGCCTGGCTCGTGACGGCCGCACCCGGCGGCATCGCGATAACGCGCGCCCTCACCCCTGCCGAACTCAGGAACGACACGATGACGATTCCGGAAACCCCGCCTCTTCCCGACGACACCGGCGAGACCGCGTCGACGGACATCCGCGACGCGATTCCCGTGCGCGTCGAGCTCGTGCTCGACAGCCTGCAGCTCAGCCTCGCCGAACTCGACCGCTTCAGCGCGGGGCAGATCCTCGCCCTGCGCCAGCCAGTCGAAGGGGCGCGCGTCAGCCTGCGTGCGAACGGCAAGACGTTCGCCAGCGGCGAACTCGTCGCGCTCGGCGACCTGCTCGGCGTCAAGATCGCACGCATCGGGGACGATCTTGGACTTCAGTAGCTTTTCACCCGCCCTCGTCATCGCGACGGTCGTCGGCCTTGCGCTGGCGCCGTTCGTCGCCGTCATGGTGACCTCGTTCACCAAGATCGTCGTCGTCATCAGCCTGCTGCGCAACGCGCTCGGACTGCAGCAGACGCCGCCGAACGTGGTCATCAACGGCCTCGCGATCATCTTGTCGATCTACGTGATGTATCCGGTCATCCTCGACACGATGGCCGACATCCAGGCGGGCGGGCCGAATACGGCGCAGGTGCAGGGCCAGGGCGGCGCGCCGCCCGCGTCGGAAAAGATGACGGTCGACCGGCTCGGCCAAATGATCAACATCGGCAAGGAGCCGCTGCGCAGGTTCCTGATCAAGCACTCGCACGAGCGCGAACGCGTGTTCTTCCTCGAAAGCGCCAAGCGCCTGTTGACGCCGCAGCAGCAGCTCGGCCTCGGTGCGGACGACTTCATCGTCGTGATGCCGGCGTTCACCGTCAGCGAGCTGACCGAGGCGTTCCAGATCGGCTTCCTGCTGTTCCTGCCGTTCGTCGTGGTCGACCTGATCGTGTCGAACATCCTGCTCGCGCTCGGCATGATGATGCTGTCGCCGACGATGGTCTCGCTGCCGTTCAAGCTGCTGCTGTTCGTCATCCTCAACGGCTGGGCCAAGCTGATCCACGGCCTCGTCGCGACCTATCAGTAGCGGCGGGCGCGCATGTACGAGAACGAAATCCAGCTCGCGCGCGAGGCCTTGTGGCTGGTCCTGCTGCTGTCGGCGCCGCCGATCCTGGCGGCCGCGATCATCGGCCTCCTGATCGCGTTCCTGCAGGCCGTCACGCAGCTGCAGGAACAGACGTTTCCGTATGCCGTGAAGTTCGTCGCCGTCGTGCTCGCCCTGTTCGCCACGGCGACTGTGCTCGGGGGCACGCTGTACAACTTCTCCGATCGCCTGTTCAGCAATTTTCCGACGCTGATCCACTGATGCACGCGCGCGCCCCAGCCGCACGAGAACGCCATGCCGTTTGAGCACCTGCAAGGCCAGGCGCTGGCGATCGCGCTGACGCTTCCGCGCATCGCGGCCGCGTTCCTCATCGTTCCCCTGATGACGTCGGAGACCGTGCCGGCACTGGTGCGCAACAGCTTCTTCGTCAGCTTGGCGATCGTCGCGTATCCGATCGCGGCGGCAGCCGATCCCGGCGGCGCGATGATGCAGAGCACCTGGGCGCTGATCGTGCTGAAGGAAATCTTCATCGGTACCGTGATCGGATTCTGCTTCGGCCTGATGTTCTGGGCGCTCGGCGCGGCCGGCAACGTGATCGACGTCAAGGTCGGCTCGTCGATGGCGAGCGTGATGGACCCGATCTCGGGCCACCAGACCTCGCTGACCGGCATGTTCCTGTCGCAGCTCGGCGCGTGGCTTTTCATGGCGACCGGCGCGTTCATGATGTTCCTCGATATCCTGCTCGGCAGCTACAAGCTGTGGCCGGTGTCCAACATCCTGCCGCCGCTGCATCCCGGCGGCGTGACCTACTTCGCGAACCAGTTCAACTACCTGATGACGGCCGTGCTCATGTTCTCGGCGCCGGCGCTGATCGTGACCAGCCTGCTCGACGTCGCGCTCGGCCTGATCAACCGTTACGCGCAGCAGCTCAACGTGTTCTCGCTGGCGATGCCGATGAAAGCCTGGCTCGCGACGTGGATCCTGCTGCTGGCGCTCGGCGCGATGGTCGAGACCCTCGTGCGCGCAGTGGCCGGCAATGCGCATCTGCTCGATGTGCTGACGAAGATCCTTTAGGGGCAGGCGGGAAATCGTGCAGCAGACGCGGCGCGCACAGTTCGGCGCCGCAGCCCGAGCTATTTGCCGTCCCGATGCTCGCGCACACCTTCGGCCCAGCGCAGCAGCTCGGCGACGGCTTCGAAGAACTCGGACGGCAGGTAGTCGTCGAGTTCGGCGCGCTCGTACAGGCCACGCGCGAGTTCGACGTTGCGCATGATCGGAACGCCGGCCTCTTCGGCCGCCTCGCGGATCAGCTTGGCCTCGTAGTCCTCGCCCTTGGCGACGACCATCGGCAGCTCGGTCTCGCCGGGCTCGTAGTAGAGCGCGATGGCCAAATGAGTGGGGTTGGTCACGACCACGCTCGAACGCCGGACGGAAGACAGCATGTTCTGCTGCGCCCATTCGTGATGCAACTGCCGGCGACGCCCCTTGATGTACGGATCACCTTCGTTCTCCTTCGTCTCCTGGCGGATATCGCGAATGCTCATGCGCATCTTCTTCATGAACGAGAAGCGCTGGTAGAACACGTCGAGCGCCGAGATGAAGAAGAACACGAAGATCACCCACACGCCGATGCGGATCGCGCTGGCCCACAGCACCGCGCCGACCGACGACGGCTGGCCGTGCGGCAGCGCCGCGAGCTCCGGAACGTAGTCGAACAACACGACGACGAAGATGCCGGCGAGCGCGGAACTCTTGATCAGCGCCTTGGCGACCTCGACGAGGTTGTCCTTCGAAAAGACCTTCTTCAAACCCGACATCGGGTTGATGTGCTTGAGGTCGGGCTTGGCCTTCTTCGGCGCCATCACGGGACCGGCCTGCAGGAATTCGACCAGCAGGCCGATGAAGACCGAGCCGAACAGCAGCGGCAGCAACACCCACAGGCCCGCCGCGAGCGCCTGCTGTCCGAGTGCGGGAGCCGCGATCACGAAGGGCTGCGTCATCGCTTCCATCGAAGCATCGATCAGGGCGCCGAAGCGGTCGCGCATGACCGGCAGCATCAGCCAGATCATCGCCAGCCACGCCAGCACGAGCACGGTGCTGGTCAGCTCCTTGCTCTTGCTGATGTCGCCTTCCTTGCGCGCCTTCTTCAGGCGCTGCGGAGTCGGCTTCTCGGTTCGGTTGCCGCTGTCGTCGTCAGCCATGCGAGCGTTGCGCCGTGCCGGCCTCGGGCGAGGCCGACGCTCAGGCGCGCACCATGCCGGTCTTCGTCAGGCGCGTCTTGCGCAGGTTGATCGATCGCTGCGTCAGGAAATTGCGCTGCGCCGATTCGGCCATTTCCTTCAGTGCCGCCTTGTTGCCGGCGCTGCGCGCCGCTTCCTGCGCTTCGAGGGTCAGCACCGACTCGTACAGCAAGGCTTCGCCCATCAGCTGGCGCTTGCCGGCGTCCGCCGCCAATGGACTCGGCGCGATGAGGTCGGTGAACTGCCGCACGAGCGCGGCGGCGGTATCGCGGCCAGGTATCGGTGCGTCATGCACCACCGTCCACATCGCGATGAAATGACCGGCGAGCAGGTCGGGCAGATTGTCCGGCACCAATCCGAGATCGCCGAATCGCCGGATGAATTCGGCATGCATGTCGCGCGCGGCGAGTTCGCGTTCGGCCTCTTCGGGATCGAAGTGCGTGCGCGCACGCAGCGTATCGAGGAGTTCGCGGCGCACTTGCGCCGACAAGGCCGGATCCACGCCGATGGCATAGCGATGCGGCGCGGCTCCGTTGCCGGTTCCATTCTGGCTGACACCCATCATGTCGCTCCTTCAGTGGATGGATCGGCGCACGACGTCGCGCGCCGTACCGCCGGCTGCGAGCGCCAGTCTTCGCCGGTCAAGACGAAGCGCAACGCGCGATTGCCGAAGTGTAGCGTCTCGCCGTCGGCTGCGAAGCCGAGCCGGCGCAAGATCGCGGGCACCGCGATGTTGTCCGGATGGCACAAGCCGAGCAGGCGCGGCAGGCCGACCGTGCCGAAGGCATGCGCGCACAACGCGCGGCCGCCTTCGATCGGATAGAGGCGGCCCCAGGTCCAAGGCGACAGGCGGGTTCCGATCTCGACGTCGTCGCTGCCCTCGATCGGCATCAGCGAGAAAACGCCGACGAAGCGGCCGTCGTGATCGCTGGCATGCCACACGCCGAGCCCCGGCCGCGTCAGGTAGCACGCATTCGCATGAAAGATGATCTTGGCCACACCGAAATAGTCGATCGGGCACGGCTCGACGAGACTGCGCGCGACATCGGGGTCGGCATTCATCGCCGTCAGCGACGGAATGTCGGCCAGACACAGCTCGCGCAAGCGCAGACGGCGCGTCGACAGGAACGGCCGCGCAGGAAAGTCGCTCGAAGACGCCGCCGGCGCACGGCCGTCATCGCGTGCCTGTGCAACCACGCCGAGGTCGTCGCCGGAGCTCGGGCTCATGCGGCATCGTCTCCGCTTCGCGCTGCCGCAGCCGTCGCTGGCATCTAGCGTCGCACCAGGCCCTGGTCCGTCAGGGCCATGCTCGCCAGCGCGACCCCGCTCGAGGACATGTTCTGGTTGATCGCGCTCGCCAGCGTACCCAGCAACTCGGGCTTTCCTTGCGCCTGCGCCTGCTCGCGGATCGCGACCGCCATGCAGGTCTGATACATCACCGCTTCGGCCATGGCCTGACGCTGCCGTGGATTGCCGACCCGGCCCGCGGCGGACGTGAACGAATCGCGCAGCTGAGCGCGCACCGCCTGCACCTGGCTGCGTTCCGGCAACGTCGTCTGCTGGTTGACCGACATCCACATGACGATCATGTAGGCCGTCATCACGTCGGCGAAATCGTCGGGGCTGAGTCCGTACGGCACGACCATGCGCGAGAACGTCGCGTGCACGTCGCCGAACAAGCGGTCGGCTTCGTCGGCGACCGCCTGGCCGCTGCTGCGCGCGAGGTCGCCGATGAAGGCCTTGCGCACTTGCGCCGAGATGGCCGGATCGCGCGCGATCGCCAGCGCTGCACCGGCATCTTGAGCCGCGGCTTGTCCCTGGGCGCCGGCCGCCGAGCTGGGCTGCGCGTAGCCGGCCTCAGCCTGCTGCTTCTCCAGGCGCTGTTTCATGTTGAGTGTCGTCACGATTCCCATCGTCGTGCCCATGCGGACCTGGGAAATCGTCGTCCACGGTGCCGCCAGGCTGCCGGCGAACGCAGGAGGCGCAAGCAGTAATGCAAGCAGCAATACGACGGTTCGAGCGGAACATCGACAGAGGCGCATCGGAACTCCCTCAAACGGAAAATGCCAAGACCGCGCGAGGCGATCTTGGCATCGATAGCGTAAAACCGCCGTAAATCGGAGGTTTTAGTCCTTGCGAGCCAGCGTACCCAGAGCCTGACCGACCGCGGACAGAGCGGTCTGCACGGCCTGACCGAGGAACTGCATCTTCGACGACTCGCCCATCAGCTGGGTCTGCGTCTGCGATTCCTGCTTGTCGTCGCCGGTGCCGATCTTGTCCGACAGCGCCTTGACCTTGTCGGCCTGCTTCTGCATCGCCTTGCCGAGTCCCTTGGCCATCGCGATGAAGAAGTCGTCGCCGCTCGAGTCGCTCGAGCCGGTGTCGGACACGCTACCCGCGTCGCCGGCACCGCCTGCCGCTGCCGAGCCGTCGGCCGCGCCGGCCGCACCGCCCGCCGCACCGCCGCCACCGCCCGCTGCTGCCGCGCCGTGATGACCCTTGCGATCGGTCTGCACGGTGTCCTGCAGGAACTGGTTGACGAAATCGGAGATCGCCTTCTTCAGGCCGTCGACGGCGTTGTGCACGTCGGCCGTCTGCTGCGGCGAACCGCCGCCGAGGCTGGCGATCAGGCTGTTGGTGAGGTTGGCCGGATCGAGACCCGCACCACCCTGACCGGCGCCGAACGCCTCGTTGAACGCATCCTGGCCCGCCTGCAGTCCCTGCTGGCTGACGTTGCCGAGCTGCTGACCCACCTGCTCCAGCACCTGGCCGGCGACGCTCTGCACGAGCTGGCCGACCATCTGACCGATCATCGCGCCGATCGGACCACCGAACACGCCACCGACGATGCTGCCGATCGCGCCCAGGAAACCGCCACCACCACCGCCACCAATACTCATGATCCTCTCCTCGCGTCTAGTTAAGTCCGGATCCGCGAAAGGCCGCTACGAGCTGACCCCTGCGATTTCGTTGAAGATGCGCATCACCGCATCTCGTGCCGCCAAACCGCTGTTGTTGTGCGAGGCAGACTTTGCAGCGGCGGAGGGGGAAGGCGTAACTAGGTCGAACCCTAGCCTGGGGTTTACCCCAAGCTGAACGATGACGCGGAATGCGACGGGGAGCGCGATCTTGCAGCGTCGGGAACGGGATCACTGCGGTGCGCGACGCACGTCACGCCGGTCCCATCGGTGACCTGGACGCCGGCTTCCTAGAGGTCGCGCAGAATCCAGCCGCGCGGAATGGTCTGCCCGCCGCTTTCGTGGGCGGCCACTTTCTTGGCGATCTCGGCAGGCGTGGCGTCGCTGTTCCAGGCCTGCGCGATCGTTGCCAGGGCATCGCGCGTGACCCGCGTGTACGCCCCCTCGAGCTCGTTGCGGCTGTCGGCGACGAGCTTGGCCGGATACAGCCGGCGCAATTCGGGGCTGTGGTTGCACAACTCGATCAGCAGCGAAAGCGTCTGCGTGTAGTGCTTCTCGTCGAGTTGCGGAAGCTGCGTGCGCTGCGCATACCACGCCGTGAGGAATTCGATCGGTCCGAGCTGCCGTCGCGGCGTCGTCGACGTAGACGGCACGGGCGACGACCCATCGGTCGCTTCCGCGCCGCCACTGCGGAGATGGGAGCCGCCCCACGAGGTCAACTGCCCGCTCGGCAGGTCCATGCGGTTCAAGGCGACGACGAGGGCTTCGGCGATCGCCGTCTTGGCGACGTCGTCGTCGCTCTCGGCAATGATCGACAGCAGCTTCAGGAAGACCGGATAGGCGTCTTCGCCGAGACGCCGCGCCAAGCGCTTCAGCAAACCGAGGCGGTACTCGACACTGCGCCCGCCGTGCAGCGCGCCGGCAAGACGCGCCGCTACTTCGCGCAGATGGGTGGGCGTGGAGTCGTCCGTCGACATGGGCACCTGCCGGCACGACGCCGGACTTCGACCGTTTCGCCGCCGAGCCTACCGGCCCGCTGCGATTTCGGAGAACCGGAGCCGGAAAGCGGGCAGCTAGAACAGCGGCGACAGGATGTAGTCTACATCGCGCTCGATGTTCGCGGCCAAATCGGGACCGCTGGCGTACGCGGACGGTGCGGCCAACGGGAGGGTGCGCGACGCGCCGCCGCCCCAGACATCGGCGGCGAGTACCGATCCGCCATCGAGGCCGCCCACCGAAGCGTCATGACCGCGCCCCTGCCCGATCCGACCGATGCCGCCTTGCGAGAAGGAGGTATCGACCGATCTGTCCTGCGGCAGATTCAGCGATGAAAGGCCCGGGTTGTCCGGGGCTCTGACAGTCATGGCGGGAACCAGAAGGTTTCGAAGTTGTGACGATTCTAGTCCGATCCGCCAGCGCCAGCATCGGGGGAAACCCTAGGGTGGATTTATCCGCTTTTTAACTATTCATGTTCTTGCGGCCGCAGCCAGCGTGCGGCGAGCGGCGGGATCAGCAGCAGGCTGACCAGGGTCGAAGACACCAGCCCGCCGAGAATCACCACCGCCATCGGTCCCTCGATCTCGTGGCCGGGCTGATGCAGCTGCAGCGCCACCGGCAGCAGCGCGAGCGCGGTCAGCAACGCAGTCAGCAGCACCGGGGTCAAGCGTTCCTCGGCACCGCGCAGCGCGGTTGCCAGATTCCACGTCTGCCCCTCCGTATGAACCAGATGATCGTAGTGCGAAACCAGCAGGATCGTATTGCGCGCGGCCATGCCGAACAGCGCGACGAATCCGACCATCGCGCCGATCGTCAGCGTGCCGCCGGTCAGCCAGACCGCGATGCCGCCGCCGATCAGCGTGCTCGGCAGCGCGAGCAGGATCAGCAGCACGTGGCGCGCGCTGCCGAACGCCATCGCCAGCAGCAGCACGACGAGCACGAAGGCGGCTGCCGAATGCAGCAGCAGCTCGCGCGTCGCCGCCGCCTGCTCGGCCGCCGCGCCGCCGTAGTCGAGATAGACGCCGACCGGCAGCTCGACCTTCTCCGCGATGGCCTTCTTCGCCGCTGCGGCAAAGCCGGCCTGGTCCGAGGTCGTCGGTGTCGCGACGACGACCTGGCGGCGCAATCCGTCCTGGTGGTTGATCTGGCTGCGTCCGGAAACGATGTCGAGATCGGCCACCGCCGACAGCTTCACCAGCGCGCCTTCGCGTCCGCGCAGCAGCAGCTCGCCGACCGCGGGCGGCGAGGCACCGGCGCTCGCGATGCGCAGCGACACCGGCACGCTGCGATCGGCCTGGCTGATCTCGGCGATCGCGCTGCCGTGGAAGGCCGCGTTGATCGTCTGCAGCACGTCGGCCGCCTGCAGGCCGTGGAAGGCGAGCTGCTCGGGCAGCAGCTTCACGCTGAGTTCGGGCTGGCGCGGCGGCACCACCAGGCGCACGCCGCTCGCATGCGGCAGCTTCTCCAGCACTTCGGCCACGGCGGCGGCGACCTTGTCGTCGGCTTCGAGATCGGCGCCGAACACGCTGACGAAGAACGGCGCGCTTTCGCCGGACAAGGTCTCGCCGATGCGCTCGGCCAGCACCGAGTAGATTTCGACCAGCTGGTTCGGGAAGTCGTCGAAGACGTCGCGGATGTCGGCATCGATCTGCGCCGCGGTGCGGCCGTGCTGCGGATCGATCTGCACTTCGAACTCGCTCTTGTTCGGCGTGTCCGGATCCTGGCCGTTCTCGGCGCGGCCGATCTGTTCGGCGACGCTCTTCACGCCCGGAATCCTCACCAGCCGCTCGGAGATGCTCTCGCCGACGCGCAGCGTTTCCTCGATCGAGATGCCGGGTCTCAGCGAGGCATGCGCGATCAGGTAGTTCTCGCGAAAATCGGGTAGCAGGCGCGCACCGAGCAGCGGCAGCAGCACGATGCCGGCGACGCCGGTTGCGATCAGCGCGCCCCAGACGAGCCGCGGCGAGTCGTACAGGCGTTCGATCGAACGCAGCTGGAACCGCTTGAAGCGCTGCAGGAACCGCGCCTCTTCGTGCGGCTGGTGATTGCGCATCACGATCGCACACAGCGCCGGCGTGGCGCTCATGGCGACCAGAAGAGAAATGCCGACCGCGAGCAGGAACGCGATCGACAGCGGCCGGAAGAACGCGCCCTGGATGCCGGTCATCATCAGGATCGGCAGGAACGCGACGGCGACGGCCATCGTCGCGTAGAACACCGGCCTTCGCACTTCCAGCGACGCCGCGGTGAACAGCGCGCCGATGTCGGCATCGGGACCTGCGAGCCGGCGCCGGCGCAGGATGTTCTCGACGTCGATCACCGCGTCGTCGACGACGACGCCGAGCGCGACGACGAGGCCGCCGAGCGTCATCGTATTGAGGCTGAGGCCGAAATTCTCCAGGATCCACACGGTCGTCAGCAGTGACAGCGGAATCGCCGAGAACGACACCAGCGCGCCGCGCCAGTCGCGCAGCGTGATCAGCAGCAGCGCGACGACCAGCACGGCGCCGATCAGCAGCGAATTGCGCAGCTTCTCGATCGCGCTCTCGATGAAGCTGGCCGGCCTCAGCAGCGCCGGGTGGTATTCGACGCCTTGCTTCAGCAAGCCCGGTGCCAGGGCATCGAGGCGCGCCTCGAGCGCGCGGCTGACATCGAGCGTGTTGGCGCCGTACTGCGTCGACGTCTCGACCAGGATGCCGGGCTCGCTGCCGATCATCGCGCCGCCGAACCGCGGCTCGGCGCCGTCGCGGATCGTCGCCACGTCGCCGAGGCGGACCGACACGCCGTTGTGCGTGGTCACTACCGCGGCCGCCATCGCCTCGGGCGTCGCGCCGGAAGCTTGCGCCTGCAGCACGATGCGCTGCGTCGCCGTTTCCAGATAGCCGCCGCCGATCAGCTGCGTCGCTCGCCGCGCCGCGTTGGCGACGTCGTCGAGCGATACGCCGGCCGCAGCGAGCTTGAGCGGATCGACCACGATCTGCCGTTCGCGCGACTCGCCGCCGAACAGCTGCGCCTGGGCGACGCCCGGCACGGCGAGGATCTGCGGCTTGACCGTCCACTGCACGACGTCGCGCAATTCCAGCGGCGACAGCGTCTTGCTGGTGAAACCGAAATGGACCAGGTACTCCATCGACGAGGACAGCGGCGACAGCTGCGGCGGCCGCACGCCCTCGGGCAGCAGCCCTGATGCTTCGGCGAGACGCTCGGTGACGACCTGGCGCCGCCGGTACGGATCGCCGCCGCGATCGAACACGACCTGGATCGCGGACAGGCCCTGGCTCGAGGTCGAGCGCACGGTCTTGACGTTCTCGGTGCCGGCCAGGAGCCCTTCGAGCGGCCGCGTGACCAGCGCCTCGACCTGCGCGGCATCGAGTCCCGGCGCCTCGGTCTGGACCAGCACGTGCGGCGGCGCGAAATCCGGAAATACGTCGAAGCGCACGGTGAACAGCGCCGCCGCGCCGAGCACGGCGATCAGCAGCGAGAGCGCGGTCAGGATGCGCGGGTTGGCGAGCGAGGCCCGGACGATCGCGGCGAGCATTCAGTGGTTCCCGTCAGTCATCGTCGTCATCGTCCGCAGTGACGCCCACGCCCTGCAGGGACCACAGCACACCGGCGCCGTGCACGACGATCAGATCGTCGTCGTCGATGCCGCCGACGAGCCAGGCATCGCCTTGCGGCTGCAGCAGGAACACCTTCGCCGCTGCGTACTGCACCTTGCCGTCGGCCGTCTTCTCGGCCAGCTGCTTGTAGACGTGACTGCCGTCCTCGGCATAGATCAGCGCACTGGCGGGAATCAGCACGCCGACACGCGCAGCGCCTTCCAAGGTGACCGGCACGCGGGCACCGGCGCCGAAACCGGCCGGCGCGGCATCGACCTGCAGCAGCACGCCGGCGCTCTGCAACTCGGGCGAGGCTTGCGGCAGCGCGCCGAGCACGCGCGCCGGAACGGTCATGCCGTCGACGTCGAGCCGCGCTGCGGTCGGCAATTCGCCGAGACTGCGCCGGCCGAGCAGGTCCGCGCGCAGCAGCAAGCGCTTGCCCGCGGCGACATCGTCGACCAAGGCTTGCCGCTGTGCCGCCGGCAGCTTCGTGAGCGCGCCCCAGCGCGTCGAAAACGTGGCCGCTGCCGCGTCGGCTTGCGCGTGCGCACGCACCTGCTCGGCCTGCGCCGCCTGCAGGGCTTTGAGCGAAGCGCCCGCTTCGCCTCGATAGAGTGCCTGCAGGCGCGTGACGTCCGCGCTCGCCGCGCGCTCGGCCGCACGCGCCGAGTCGAGCTGGCCCGCATCGGCGACCAATGCCGCCGGATCCAGCACCTGCCCGTAAGCGACGATCGCCTGTGCCGGTTTCGCGTTCTGCGGATGCGCGACCACGATGCCTACGGCGCCTTGCTGTTCCTTGTCCAAGGCCGGCTGCGCGACGGCTTGCGCCGGCGCACCCGGCTTGGCCGCCTTGTCGTCGTCATCGTCGTCCTGTGCAAGGGCGGCGCATGCGAGCGCTGCGAACGCGAGCGCAAGACCCACGCTGCGGAATCGTTTCATGGCGGCTTGCCTTGGTCGGACATCGAAGAAGACGCGGCGCCTTTCAGTGCGGGCCGCAGGGACAGTTCGGGACCGGACAGCGGCGCGTGCAGCGCATCTTCGAGCGCATTGCGCGCGCCCTGGTACTGCGCGCGCGCCTGCAGCGCGTCGAGTTCGGCGCGCAACGCCAGCGTGTCGCTGCCGAGCCGCTCGCCGCGGTCGATCGCGCCGAGTTCGAGTCCGAGTTCGGCATGGCGACGCTGTTCGTTCGCGGCCTCGACACGATGGCGCGCCGCGTCGACGTTCTGCGCGGCGATCGCTTCCGCTCGCACTGCCGCGGCGATCGCGCCGTAGATCTCCGCCTGCACGGCCAGCATGCGCTGCCCGGCGACCTCGCGCGCGGCACGCGCCTCGGCGATTTCGCCCTGGTTGCGATTGAAGATCGACGGGCTGAAGGCGACATCGAACGGCCACTTGGCGACGCCGTGGTCCCAGTAGTAGCCCGGATCGAGATGGAACTCCGGATACTGCCGCGCGATCGCCCGCTCGAGCTGCTTCTCCGCGCTCGCGTAGTCGCTGATCGCTGCCGCGAGATCGGCGCGCGACAGCAGCGCCTGCTCGCGTTCCTCCTGCAGCATCGCCGCATCCGCGGCTGCCGGCGTGCCCCAATCGGGCCAGTCGATGCGGACGTCGTCGAGCGCTTCCGGCGGCATCCCGAGCGCCGCTGCAAGCGCACTTTGCGCGGCGACGGCATCGGCATGCGCCTGCGCGCGCTGCTGCTCGATGTCGAGTAGCGCCGAACGCGCGACGACGCGTTCGCCCGGAGCGTCTTCGCCGGCCTTGATGCGCTGCTCCTGCAACGACAGCAGATGCTGCTGCGCATCGACGAGACGGTCGAGCAGCTCGCTGCGGCGGTTCGCGTACTGCGCATCGCTCAGTGCGTTCGTCAGCGCATGCCGCACGGTCCACGTCTGCTCCACGGCCTGCCAGCGCGCATTCGCCGTCGCCAGTTCGGCAATGCCGATGTCCAGGCGCCGGCGCGACGGCGTACGCAGCAGGAAATCGAAGGCGAGCCCATACAGCCAGGGATGCGCCTCGTCGCGCGCGTATTCCGACTGCAGCGTCAAGTCTGGATTCGGCGTCTCGCCGGCGCTCGTCTCCTTCGCCAACGCGGCCTGCACTTGCGCGCGCGCGACGGCGAGCTGCGGGTTCTGCACCAGGGCGACTGCGAGCAGATCCGCGCGATTCCAGTTCGTCGGCGGCCAGCTCGCCGTGCTGCCCGGCCACACGCCCTGCACGGCATCGCGCAATTGCGGGGCGTCGAGCCGGCGCGCCGCGAAGGCATGAGCGGATTCCTGCGGCGGCAGGGGATGCGGTTCGTAGTGGGCGCAGGCGGCGAGCAGCAAGGGGATCGCGATCGCGCAAACCGCAGCGCAGGCGCTCCGCAAGAAGGGAGGATCCGGCCGCGTGCGCGCACCACCCGCCTTGGCGGCGTGGCGCCTGGAATGCATCGCGCGCTGGCGCATCCGACCTCGCTGCATGACAGCCATGGGGCGGCCGATCATAACCGAGGGCTCGGGAGATTCTCCCGAATTGGCGGCACTCGTTTACATGCTGCGAAAGCACAACCCCGACGACCGTGCCGGCGCGTTGCAAGCCATGCCTTCCAACCGAGGAGAACGCCGTGAGCACTACGCATCTGCACCTGGGCAGGGACTGGGAATGGCGCCGCGTCGGCGCCTGGAGCGGCAGCTTTGCCGCACACCTGATCGCCGTAGCCCTGCTGGCCGCGCCATGGGCGGTGACGCGCATCAACCCGGTCGAGGTACCCAAGCCTACCGTCGTCATGCTGCGCGATCCGCCGCCGCCCGCGCTGCCGGTGCCTCCACCGCCGGTGCCGCCGCCACCGCAGGCACATCCGCGCAAACCGACGGTGCCGGTGCGCGTGGTCGAGGCGACGCCGGTGTCGATTCCCATGCCGCCAACGATCACGACCAATCCCGCGGCGCCGGCCCAACCGGTGGCGCCCAGTGGTGACAGTCTCGTGCAGACCCCGCCCGCCACCGCGCCCGGCATCGCGCAGAAGCTCGCCTACGACGGCGTTCTGCGGCCGCCCTATCCGATGGCGTCGGCGCGCGCGCGCGAACAAGGAACCGTCGTGCTGCGCGTGCTGGTCGGCAGCGACGGCAGCGTGCAGCAGGTCGACGTCGAACGCAGTTCGGGGCACGCCAAGCTCGACGCCGCCGCTCGCGAAGCGGTATTGCGCGGCCGCTTCCGCCCGGTCATGCAGGACGGCAAGGCGATTCCGGCCTGGGGACTGGTGCCGATCGAGTTCCGCCTCGACCGTGTCTGAGTTCGGAACGCGGTCATCGAAGCCATACCGGCACGCGGGCAATCGACCTCATTCCCCGATCGACGTCATTCCCGCGAAAGCGGGAATCCATTTTGTTTTGCCGGTGACGGCGAATCGATGGCCGGCCGCGCCGTCGTAGGCGCCTCCGGCTCGACCCGTTTCGCTATCGAGAAGCTTCGCGGAAATGACCATGAGGGGTGGAACGACGAACAGAGAGCGACGGCGAAGATCGTAGGCCGCGTCGGATGGCGTCCTTCCGATGACGGCTAGGGCTCGCAGCCGAAAGCAATACGCACGTCGGTTACAGTATCGGGAACGCGCGCCGGGCTGCCGGCGCAGATCGGAGACGACGGCGGTGGAAACGTTCCAGTCCCTGCTCGACCTGCACACGCTCTGGTACGTGCTCGCCGCGGTGCTCATCGTGGTCGGCTTCGCCGGTACGATCCTGCCGGCATTGCCCGGCGTGCCGCTGGTCTTCATGGGCATGTTGCTGGCCGCATGGGCGGATGATTTCCGCCACGTCGGCACGTTCACGCTGATCGTGCTCGGCGTGCTGACCGTGCTCGCACTGGTCGTCGATTTCGTTGCCGGCGTGCTCGGCGCCAAGCGGGTCGGCGCGAGCCGCTACGCCGTCATCGGCGCCGCGCTCGGCACCTTCGTCGGCTTGTTTTTCGCGCTGCCGGGCCTGCTGCTCGGGCCGTTCGTCGGCGCGCTGGCCGGCGAACTCGCTGCCGGCGGCACGTTGCGCAAGGCGACCGGAGTCGGCGTCGGCGCCTGGCTCGGCTTCGTCGTCGGAGCGGTGCTCAAGCTCGGCGTCTGTTTCGCGATGCTCGGCATCTTCGGTTTCGCGTTCCTGTTTTGAACGTCACGCATCGCGCGAAAGATGCGCGAGCGCCGCTGCGTTTTCCGCACGGCGCGCATCGTCGAACGCGGTGATCTCGACGCGTTCGATCGTCACCGCATCGAGGCAGCGCACGTTGACGTCGACGCCGTCGGGGTGCGAACGCGGAATATAGAAGCCCTTGATGCCGCAGTGCACGCAAAAGCGGTGCTTGGCGGTGCCGGTATTGAATACGTACTCGCACAAATGCTCGGCGCCGGCGAGCAGGCGAAAGCGCGACGCCGGCACGATCAGGTGCACGAATCCGCTCATGCGGCAGATCGAGCAGTTGCATTCGAGCGCGGCGATCACCGCCGGCGCGTCGACTTCGAAGCGCACGCGGCCGCAATGACAACCGCCGCGGTGAACGACGAGCGCGCTCATGCGCGCGGCAGCACGTAGAAGAGCACGGCGAAGAACTGCAGCACGCTGCCGAGCAGGACGAATGCATGCCACAAGGCGTGATTGAACGGCAGGCGCTTCCACAAGTAGAACGGAACGCCGAGCGTGTAGGCGATGCCGCCGCCGAACAGCAGCCACAGGCCGCCGGCCGGCAGGTTCGCGATAAGCGGCTCGATCGCGACGAGCCCGACCCAGCCCATGCCCAGATACAGAGCGACGAGCAAGCGGCGCCGGCGCACGCGCGCCATCTCCAGTGCGATGCCGAACAGGGCCAGCGTCCACACGATGGCGAACAGGCTCCAGCCCCACGGTCCACGCAGGCTGATCAGCGTGAACGGCGTGTACGTGCCGGCGATCAGCAGGAAGATCGCCGAATGGTCGAGCAGGCGCAGTAGCGGCTTCGATCCCTCGTGCGGGATCGCGTGATACAGCGTCGAGGCCGTATAGAGCAGGATCAGCGTCGTGCCGTAGATGCACACGCTGACGATGTCGCGCACGTCGCCGCCGCGCGCGGCGACCGCGGCGAGGATCGCGAGTCCGGCGATGCTGAGGACGATGCCGACGCCGTGGATGAGGCTGGACGCGACCTCCTCGCGCAGCTCGTAGCCATGCGCAGGCTGCTCGATCGCAGCCGTCATCGCCGCCGTTTCCAAGCCGGTCGCCTCCAAGACAACATCAGTGCCGCGACAGGCAGCGCACGGGGACGAGGTCACTCGTCATCGTCTTCGTCTTCGTCGTCCTTGCCGTCGCGGCGGCTGATCGTGAACTTGCCGAATGCGACGCCAAGATCCCAGCCCTGCCCCTTGCCGGAAAGCGCCAGCGAGACCGGACCTTTGGTCAGCGCTTGCGCTTCGGCCGAGTTCACCGCCCCCGCGTGTGCGCCAGCGCTCGCGTACGAACCGAGGACCTGCTCGATGTCGGTCACGGCGGAAAACTTGCCGAGGCCGTCGCTGATCTCCGACTTGCCGAATGTGATGCCACCACCTTTGGCGTCGATCTTCACATCGAGCATCCTGCCGTCGCTGCAACTGACGGTACCGGTGCCCGACGCGGTCTTGTAGAACGCGGACCAGCCGGCCAGCGAGAAGGTCATCTTGCAGTCGAGTTCCTTGGCCGCCTGCGCGGGCGCGACGACGGCCAGCGCGAGGAGCGCGGCGGCCATTGCCGCGGCGGATTTGAACGTTCGCATTGCCTCGCCTCCTGTTCGTTCGGCGCCCCGATTGTAAAGCCCGACGTGGTGCGCCGCGGCACCGTATGCCGTCGCACGCGACTGCGCGTTCACATCGCCGTAAGCTTGCGGCCAACGCACAACGGAGAGCCGCCATGACCCGCGCCACCCGGTCCGCGCCCGATATCGTGATCCATTTGCGCCGCACCGACATCGCGACCCCGGCTTCCGACGTAGGTCTGGCACTGGCCGGCCGCCTCGGCGCATGGGTCACCGGCCTCCATGTCGTGCCGCTGGCCCCGGTCGCGTTCGCCTCGCCCGAGGCCGTCGCGCTGTACGTCAACGAAGTCGATCACATGTATCAGGCGGCGCTCAAGCACGCACCGCAATGGCAGACGCTGCTCGGCGCCCACGGCGTCGAAGGTGACTGGCAGGTGTCGCAGGGCGACATCGTCGAATCGCTCTGCCACGCTTCGCGCTGGTGCGACGTGCTGGTCGTCGAGCGGCCGCAGCTGAACCCGGACGCGCCGACCGGCTGGGGCGTCGTGTCCCGGACTGTGTTCGGTGCGGCGGCGCCGGTCGTCGTGGTGCCGGAGACGGCCGCATCGACGGCAATCGGCACGCATATCGTGATTGCCTGGAACCAGAGCCGCGAGGCGATGCTGGCGATCCGCGGCGCGCTGCCGCTGCTGCTGCGCGCCGAACGCGTCAGCGTGCTCGAAGGCGATATGGTCGAGAATCCGTTCGGCCTGCGCTACCTGCCGAAATTCGATCTGCGCGCCTGGTGCCGGCGCCACGGCGTCGACGCCGACTTCCGTGCATTCAGCGGTGGCAAGGAGCGCGGCGCCGCCCTGCTCGATACGACGCATGCGCTCGGCGGCGATCTCATCGTCATGGGAGCCTGGGGCCACTCCCGCATCACCGAGCTCGTGCTCGGCGGCACCACGCGGCACCTGTTCCAGCACAGCGATCTGCCGCTGCTGGTCGCGCATTGAGACTCGTCAGGGAAACGCGTTTTCCGCCGATCCCGTCGTTGCGCGGAGCGCGCATCGGCCTGCGCGCGTTGGCCGAGCACGATGTCGACGCGCTGTTCGCACTGCATTCGGACGTGCGCCTCATGCGCTACTGGAGCTTCGCGCCCTGGACCGAACGCCAGCAGGCGATCGACCACATTGCGCGCCTGTCGCGCGAGCGCGAGGTCCTCGAGTTCTATCCGTGGGTGGCGACCTTGCCCGGCAACGACACGCCGATCGGCACCTGCTCGCTGTTCGGCGTGCGGCGCGACCATGCGCGCTGCGTGATCGGCTATTCGCTCTCGCCTGCGCTGTGGGGACGCGGCTACGCCGGCGAGATGCTGCGCCTCGCCATCGATTTCGCATTCGGCCCGCTCGCGCTCAACCGCATCGAGGCCGACATCGATCCGCAGAATGTCGCTTCATGCCGATTGGTCGAGCGCGCCGGCTTCCAGCGCGAAGGGACCTTGCGCGAACGCTGGCGCGTCGGCGGCGGCGTGCAGGACACGGCGCTGTACGGCCTGCTGCGCAAGGACTACCGTGCGCGGACGCCGGCGTCCTGACCACCGCGCGCTTCAAGACTCGTTGCGCAGCGAGTAGCTGCGATAGGTCAGTCTGACCGGCATCAGCGCGTAGCGCAGGCCGGTCGCCGACGCGTCGGCCTCGACCTGCATGCGCAAGGCGACGCTCTTCAGTTCGATACCGGTGCGCATGTCCGGCACGGCGTCGAGCAGCCACGCCTGTTCGGCGTGCCCATCGGGCGCGAATGCGATCACGTAGTCGGCGAGCGTATCGGCGCGCGCATGCGCGAGATCGGTGGGGGGCGGCTGGAAGCGGAGGTCGAGCTTCTTCGCAGGTCCGGTCGCGCTCGATGCGTAGCGTCGGCGATTCGCCTTCATGCCCGCGCGCACGTCGGCGTCGTGCTCGGCGACGAAGGCATTCAAGCCGCGATCGACCTCGGCCATGCGCGCATCGTCGAAGCGATCGTAGATCCGGTGCAGCAAATCGGCGAAGTAGTCGTTCGACTTGCTGCGATCCTCCTTCGCGGTCTTCGTCGCGCCTTTGGCCGGCACCTTGGCCGCACCGCTGTAGTGACCATAGAGCTGCGCCCAGATCATCGCCTCGAGCGAGCGGCGGCGCGCCAGCTCCAACTCGGCCATCTTCGCCATCGCGATGACGTATCCGTGCGCCGCTGCGGTGCTGAGGTACCGCGCCGCTTCATCTGGATCGCCCTTGACGAAGCCATGCGGCAGATGCTCGCCGGCCCGGTAGAGGGAACCGATCACATATTGCGAATAGGTATCGCCGGCGACGGCGCGCTGCTTGAATTCGTCGAAGATCGTCGAGCGATCGGCCGCCACGACATCGCCGTCCAGAAGGCGCGACAGCCGGTAGTCGATGTCGGCATCGCGCGAGTCGGCATGGACGGCCGACGACGCCGCGCAAAAAAAGAGAACAAGCCAAAACGGGCGATTGAGGCAATGCTTCCACATGAGCTTGCTCCACACGGGCCAGGCGCGGCATGGCGATCGGCGCTCATGCCAGCACCGGTTGCTTACGGCAAGCTGTCGCGCGGCCTGTCTTTACCAAACTTCACCGCGCGCTTGCCTGCGCGTTCACGGCCATGCGGGCTCGTCGAGCAGCCGCTGCCCGCGAATGCGCGTCTCGCCGTATTCGCGTTCGAGCTCGATGGCCGGCACGTCGCCGATGTCCTCGAGCGCGTCGACCAGAGCTCTCGCATGGCTGATCACCCAAACCTGGCTGCGCTTCGCCGCAGCGGCAATCTGCCGTGCCAACGGCCGCAACAGGTCCGGATGCAGGCTTTGCTCCGGCTCGTTCAGGACCAGCAGCTCCGGCGGCCGCGGGCTCATCAGCGCGGCGAGCAGGCATAGGTAGCGCAGCGTGCCGTCGGACAATTCGGCGGCACGGAGCGGGCGCAGCAGGCCTTCGACGGCGAGACCGGCCTGCAGGCGCACGTCGCCGGCATCGAGGATTTCCAAGGTCGATCCCGGGAATGCGTCTTCGATCGCTGCATGCAACGCGGGCGCGTCGCCGATTTCCAGGATCGTCTGCAAGGCGGCGGCGAGATCGCGGCCATCGTGGGACAGCACGCCGGTCTGCACGCTGATGCGCGGCTGCCGCAGCGGACTTTCCGCGTCGGTGCGGAAGCCGTCGTAGAAGCGCCATCCGCGCAGGCGCTCGCGCAGCGCGAACAATTCCGGAAAGCGCTCGGGCTCGCCGAGTTCGGCCAGCACCGAGCGGTTGGCCGCGGGCGCGAATTGCAGTCGGCTCCATGAACCACCGGCCTCGCGCGCGCGAACGTGCGTCGCTTCGCGCTCCAACCAGGTATTGGACGGACGCCGCGGCGGCTTTTGCCACACCGTCTCGGTCTTGATCTCGGGGTCGAAGGCGAAGCGTGACGACGACGGCGTCGGCAAACCCAGTGCGATCTCGTACGCGACATCGTCGGCCGCGAACCCGAAGCTCACGCGCAGCGGCGGCGCCTTCGCGGTGCCCTGGATCGGACCGCCTCGCTTGGCCTGCTGGCGAATGTTCGACGGTCCCGCCCACTGCACCGACGGAATGCCGCCTTCGAGCGCCAACGCTTCGGCGAGACGTCCGTCGGCGGCCTGCGCGAGCAGGCGCAGCGCGCGGTACAGATTCGACTTGCCGCTGCCGTTCGCTCCGGTGACGACCGTCAGCGGACTCAGCGCAAGCTTGAGATCGCGCAGGGAGCGGTAGTTGGCGACGGAAAAGGTATGCAGCATCGGCGCAGTCTGCCCGCTGGCGGCTTGTCGGCGCGATCGTACCGTAGTCCGAAACGACGAAGCCCCGGACGCGCCGGGGCTTCGCTCTTCTCACGTCCAACGCAGTGCGTCAGGCCTTTGCGAAAGCCAGCGTCATGTCGAGCATGCGGTTGGAGAAGCCCCACTCGTTGTCGTACCAGGACAGCACCTTCACCAAGGTGCCGTCCATCACGCGCGTCTGCGTCGCGTCGTAGATCGACGAGAGCGGGTTGTGGTTGAAATCGATCGAGACGAGCGGCTTCTTGTTGATGCCGAGAATGCCCTTCAAGGCGCCTTCGCTGGCGGCCTTCACGGCGGCGTCGATTTCTTCCTTCGTGGTCGCGCGCTTGGCGACGAAGGTGAGATCGACGACGGAGACGTTGATCGTCGGTACGCGCATCGCGAAGCCGTCGAGCTTGCCGTTGAGTTCCGGCAGCACGAGTCCGACCGCGGCAGCGGCGCCGGTCTTGGTCGGAATCTGGCTGTGCGTGGCCGAACGCGCGCGGCGCAGGTCGGAATGATAGACGTCCGTCAGCACCTGGTCGTTCGTGTAGGCGTGGATCGTCGTCATCAGGCCGTGCTGGATGCCGATCGTGTCATGCAGCACCTTGGCCAGCGGCGCGAGGCAATTGGTGGTGCAGGACGCGTTCGATATGACCTGGTCGCCGCTCTTGATCTTGTCGTGGTTGACGCCGTACACGAAGGTGCCGTCGACATCCTTGTCGCCCGGCGCCGAGATGATCACCTTCTTCGCGCCGGCGGAAATGTGCGCGCTCGCCTTCGCCTTGCTGGTGAAGAAGCCGGTCGACTCGAGCACGATGTCGACGCCGAGATCGCGCCACGGCAGCTTGGACGGATCGCGCTCGGCGCAGACCTTGATGCGGTCGCCGTTGACGACCAGATCGCCGCCTTCCACACCGACCTCGCCCGGGAATTTTCCGTGCGCCGTGTCGTACTGGGTCAGGTGGGCGTTGGTCTCGGCGTCGCCGAGATCGTTGACCGCGACGATCTGGATTTCGCCGTTGCGCTTGCCCTCGTAGAGCGCGCGCAGCACGTTGCGGCCGATGCGGCCGTAGCCATTGATCGCGACTTTCACAGCCATGAAACAGCTCCTTCGACACCGATGGAATGCGGGGCGCGCATTCTAGCGGCCCTGTGCGGTACGCGCACAGGGCCGGTTGCGAAGGGCCAATTCGGGCCGGTCAGGTCGCCGCGGCGCTGCCGCTCGGCGGCGGGGGCGGCCGCGGCAACGGCGGCGGGGGTGCCGGCGGGGGCGGCGCTTTCGCCGGCGGGCCTTTTTCGCTCGGGTGGGCGACGACGTCGATGATTTCCAAGGCGTTCGGCGGCAGAGCACCCGCCGGCACCGTCTTCGGATCGCTCAGGGCGAACCGCAGCGGCACGACGATCCGGCTGGCGACCGCCTTGTCGTTCTGCTTGGCTGGATTGAAGGTCCACGCCTTGACCGCCTTCACCGCCGCATCCCCCAGAACGCCCGCGACGACGGGCTCGGCGTGATCGACCGACGCCGACGTGACGTGTCCATCGGCGTCGATCGCTGCAGTCACGAAAACGACGCCTTCGATGCCGCTGGCGATCGATGAAGCCGGATAGGCGGGCGGAGACAGCTTGCGATAGCTTGCGGCAATTGTGGTCGTGACGCGCGTGATGGTCGCGTGCGCGGCTCCCGCTCCGCCCCCCGGTTCGTCCTCGTCGAGACTGAACTCGACCGGCACGAGGACATCTCCGGCGACGGCGACACCGTCGTGCAACGCGGGATTGAACTTCCATCGCATCACGGCAGCGATGGCCGCGTCCGACAGCACAGCCGCCTCGGGCGGGTCGATGCTGTCCACGGCGGCCGATTCGGCATTGCCGCGCTCGTCGACGTTGACCTTCAACATGACTTTGCCCGAAACACCGGCTACGACCGCAGAGGGCGGATAGACAGGCGGGTTCATCACGCGGTAGGTCACGTCTTCGGTCGCCGCACTGTCGCTCGCGGCACCGGCTTCGGACCGTGCCGGCTGTGCGGCCCAGCTGGCGAAACTGCCGCAAGCGATCGCTGCGGCAACGACGGCGACGCCCGACGCGCGTCGTGCGCGTGTCGGCAAAGGTTGTTTCAACATCGCGATTCTCTCCTTGAGGGGATGGCCGGACGGCCAGCGACAGCCGGCCGGCAGCCGCAGCTCCTGCCGCGGCTGGCCGGCCAACTGCACCTTCAACATCGCGTCGGCATAAGGCCGGCGCGCTTCCGGAAAGCGGGCGATCACCGCGGCATCGCAGGCCAGTTCCTGGTCGAGCCGGAACTTCGCTGCGGCAAGATGCACCAGCGGGTTGAACCAGTTGAGGCAGCGCAGCGCGACCACGAACGCGTTGATGCGCGCGTCGCCACGCGCCATGTGCACGCGTTCGTGCGCGAGGATCAGCTCGCGTTCGCCGGCGGCGTACCGACGATCGAAATCGCTCGGCAATACGATGCGCGGACGCCACGCGCCGACGAGGGCCGGACCGTCGGCATCGAACTCCGAACGTACGATGCGCGCTTCGCTCGCGACATCGCTCAGCCGGCCGAGGCTGCGCAGATAGCGGCGCTGCTGCAAGACGAACCACGCCGCCGAGAGCCCGACACCGAGCAGCCACAGGCCGAACAGCACGCCTCGCAGATCGAATGCCGTCGTCTCGCCGGCGGCGATCAGCCGCACCGGAGTGCCGACCGAAGCGACACGCATGAAGACGACGACCGGCTCGACGGGCGCCGGCAACAATACGGCGCAGGCGATCAGCGGGATCGCCATCCACATCGCATAGGCGACCTGCGCGCCGAAGCCGCGCCGGATCGGTACGCGCAGCGCGAGGACTCCGAGGATCGCCAGCGACCCTGCCAGCGTCATCGCTGCAACGACGGCAAGCCCTTCAGCGCTCACGGTCGATCTCCTCGATCAAGGCGCGCAGTTCTTCGACATCCTTCTTCGTCAGCTTCATGCGCATCGAGAAATGCGCGACCAGCGCCGACACGCGTCCGCCGTAGAGCCGATCGAGCAGGCTCTTGCTCTCGGTATGCACGTAGTCGGCGCGCTTGATCAGCGGCCGATACAGATAGCGCCGGCCGTCGCGCTCGGCGGCAATCGCGCGTTTTTTCAGGAGGCGGTTGAGCAGCGTCTTGACGGTCGCCTCCTGCCACTCCTGCTGCCCCGCGAGCGCGACGCAGACATCTTCCGCGCTCTGCGGCGTATGCCGCCGCCACAGCACTTCCATGACTTGGCTTTCCGCTTCGCTGATGCGCATGAACGTTTACTCATGTAATCGACGATTTGAGATTACGCGTGTAATCGAACATGTCAAGTGCCTCCGTTCGCCGATCGTCCGGCTGCCGCCATGCAGCCGGTTCAGTTATCTGAACCTTTAGTAAACCCGTCAGTATTGAAATTGAGCGCCTGAATCCCACGTTACTCGCGCCGCCAGGGAAACGAACCGAAGGATGCAGGCGACAGTCGAAGTTCGGCGCTGCAGGAAGCAGCGCCAGAGAATTCCCTTTATCTATAGAGAGTTGGAGTAGAAAATCATGAAAAATACAATTCTTGCCATTGCCCTGGCTGCCGCCGGCTTTGCCGCGCTCCCCGCTACGAGTCACGCCGCCGACACCAGCGGCTTCTTCATCAACGGCAACATCGGTCAGTCGAACCTGAGCAAGGGCGTCTACGACGACGACGACACCGGCTACAGCGTCAACGGCGGCTACCGCTGGGCGGTCGCGCCGAACCTGCTGCTCGGCGTCGAAGGCGGCTACACCGACCTCGGCGAGTTCTCGACCAAGAATTCGTCCCGCGGCCTCGGCCTCGGCAATGCCGAAGTGAAGGGTTGGAACGCCGGCGTCAATGCGCACTACAACGTCACCGACAACTGGTACCTCAGCGGTCGCGCCGGCTTCTTCCGCGCCGACGTCAAGGGCGGCTATCTCGCCAGCGACGCGACGGCCCGCTTCGTCGACGACAACAGCAACAGCTGGTACGCCGGCGCAGGCTTCGGCTACGACTTCAGCAACAACTTCAGCGTCGGCCTCAACTACGACTACTACAAGACCGACAAGCACAACCTGAAGCTGGATCCGGATCTGGTTTCGGTCAGCGCCGAATACCGCTTCTGATCCATCGACGCGCCTCGCGCGCGTAGGAACCGACTCCAACGGGAGCCACAGGGCACGGATGCCGGGACCGGCCCGGCCTGCGCAAGCAGGCCGGGCTTTTTATTGCCCGCCGCACCGTATTCGGTCGGGTCGCTGCTATCGCCAGCGCGCGAGTGCGCGCCGCGAAGGCGCGTCGGCGACCATCGCGGCATCGATGATGGGCATGTAAGGCGCGACGAACGCCTTCGCCTCGTCCGCATGCGCATGATCGGCGAGCGCGCTCGCATAGGCGACGGCGAACTCGGCGGTCTGCGGGTGCTGGTCGCCGAACGCGTTGCGCATCGATTCCCAAGCCTGCTTGCGTGCCGCCAAGGCGGCCTGCGCATCGTGCGAAGCCTCTGCCGCATCGCCTTCGAGCGCGTGCAGGCGTGCGGTCATCAACGGCGTGAAATCGATCGTCGCAGCGCGCAAGGTATCGAGCAGCGCGGCCAGCTCCGCGTGACGGCCGGTCATGCTGTAGAAGGTTCCGAGGGTGAACTCCGCCTTCACCGTGTTCAGGGTGTTTTCGCCATAGCGCGCACGGAACACGGCAAGCGCTTCCTCGATCAGCGGCTGCGCGCGCGCGGTATCGTGCACGTCGAGCAGGATGCGCGCGAGGTTCTGCTTCGCGCGCAGCACGCGTGCATCGTCGGCGGCCAGCTTTTTCTCGCGCCAGGCCAGCGAGCGCTCGAACAGCGGCAGCGCCTGCGCGTAGTCGCCCATGTCTTCATAGGCGGAAGCGAGATTGTTGAGCGGCAGGAGCGCGGAATCCGCACCGGTCTTCTCGGTTTCGATGCGCATCGCTTCCCGATAGTGCTCCGCCGCTTCTCGAAACCGCCCGAGATCGTGCACCGCCGAGCCGAGCTCGTTGTGCGCACTGGCGGTGTGCGTGCTGTCGTTGCCGTAGAGGTCGACGCACAGGGCGAGATTGCGCTCGAGGATCGGCACGCCCTTCGCATGGTCGCCGGCGCGAACCAGGTGCGTGCCGTAGTGCTCCAGCGCGTTCTGGTACCCCGTGGCATGCGCGCCTTCCGAAGTCTCGCGCAATTTCAGGGCTTCTTCGAAATACGGCAGCGCCGCCTTCTCGTCGGTGCGGCTGGCGACGACCAGACCGAGATTGTTGAGGCACGAGGCGATCGTCGACGGATCCGCGTGGCCGGCACGACGCAGTTCCAGACTCTTGCGCAGCGCCTTCTCGGCTTCGTCGAATTGATCCTTGGCCTCCAGCACCAGGCCGAGCGTGTTGTAGGCGTCGCCCATCGCGAGCGGATCATTCGGCGCATAGCGTTCGCGCAATTCGAGCGAGCGGCGGGCATCGGCGAGCGCATCGGCACCTGGAATGTCGTTCGATTCGACGACGGCGAGTTGGCTCGAGGCCTCCGCCGCCGCCAACGGGTCGCCGACGCGCGGATCCAGGTACAGCGTCACCGCTTCGCGAAAGAGCTCGGCCGAACGCGCCGGCGCGCCGATGTGGCGATAGGCCGTCGCCAACGTGCGCAGCAGCTTCGCCTTCGTCTGCGGCTCGTCGGCCAGCTCGCTCTCGATGCGCTTGGCGCCCTCGTCGAGCACGGCGCGCGCGCTGATCTCGCGATCCTGGTTGATCTGCGGATTGGAGACGTCGAACACCGAAACCAGAAAGTCGCTGACTTTCTCCGCCGTCACCGCGTGCACGCGTGCGGCGCGCTCGGCTGCACGCGCGTGATCGCGCGCGGCGACCAGGCGCCAGGTGAAGCCTGCGATGAGCAGCGCGAACAGCGACGCGGCGACGGCCGCGGGCCAGCGACGCCGCAGCAGCTTGGCGATGCGATACGGCATCGTCTGCGCATGCGCACGCACGGGTTGATGCGTGACGAAACGATCGATATCGCGGGCGAGATCTTCCGCCGACGCGTAGCGGTCCGCGGGCGAGTCCGCGCTCGCGTGCAGCACGATCGCGTCCAGGTCTCCACGCAGCCGCGCTTTCCACGGCACGGTATCGGCCAACTGGCTCGGCCGCACCAGCGCGGTGCGCAGCTGCGTGACGGTGCGGTCGTCCTGATCCAACCTTGCGCGTCGGCCGGTGACCAGTTCGAACAGGATCAAGCCGAGCGCGAAGACGTCGCTGGCAGTCGTCACTTCCTCGCCGCGCAGCTGCTCCGGACTCGCATAGCTCGGCGTCAGGTAGCTGCTGCCGACGATCTCGTGCACGCGCTGGCGGTCGAGCGCGCGCGCGATGCCGAAATCGAGCAGCACCGGCGTGCCGTCGCTGCGCACCAGCACGTTCGAAGGCTTGAGGTCGCAGTGCACGATCAAGCGCTGGTGCGCGAACTGCACCGCGCGGCAGACCTGCTGGAACAGCGCGAGTCGGGCCGGCAGGCCGAGCGCGCGGCGCCGGCAGTACGCGTCGATCGGCTCGCCTTCGACGTACTCCATCACCAGGTAAGGCTGACCGCCCGGCGTCGCACCGCCGTCGAGCAGGCGCGCGATGTGCGGATGCTGCAGTGCCGCCAGGATCTGCCGCTCGCGCGCGAACTGCGCCAGCGCCTGCGCGTTGGGGGTGCCGCGGATCAGCTTGATCGCGGCAAGTTGCTCGAAATGACCATCCGCACGCTCGGCGAGGTAGACCGCACCCATGCCGCCCTGGCCGAGCCGGCGCTGCAGCTTCCACGCGCCGAGCAGATCGCCGGGACCGAGTTCGGTCTCCGCCGGATCGGCGACGGCGGGCGCGGGCGAGCGCGTCAGCGCCGCCGTCGCATCGTCGGACGCGTCGCCCCCATTGCCGTTCTTGTCGCCCGCCCCTGTCACGCGCTCATTCTGCCGCGCCTGCCCCGCCCGTGTCGAAGCCGTCGGCGAAGATCGCGTCCTTCCAGCCGCCGCGCAGCTCCCAGGCCGACTCGGTGAAACGGGGCGCGAATGCCGAATGGCGCGGGACGATTTCGACATCGAGGTCGCCCGCCGCCGGGACTGCGCCGAGAAGGATTTCCTGTGTCTGCCAGCGCCGCGCCGGATTGGCCATCGCGACCGGGAAGGTGCCGGCGCGTTCTCCATCGACGTACACGTCGGCCGCCGCGGAACCCGCGCTCGTGCCCGGATTGCAGTCGACCGCCGGCTCGTCGCAGCCCGCGTCGAACGTGCGCCTCAGACGCAGCGGTGGCGCGGCATCGGCGCCCAGATGAAACGTGAAGCGGCTGCCGCCTGCGGAATAGCGGCACGCCATCGCGGCGCGCGAAGTCGGCGGCTCGTCCTCGAACTCGGCTTGGAGCACATCGCACTGCGCCTCTGCCGGCGCCACATAGGCGTGCGCGCCGGCGGCGGCGATATCGCCGATCTCGAAGCCCGCGTAGCCGACGATCAGCGGCTGGGCACGGCGATAGGCATACGCGACGCTGCGCACGCACATCGGATGCGGATCGGCGCTGGAAGAGCCGGCTTCCTGCGTCAGTCGCACGGCGCTCGCGTAGACGATCGGATCGGTCAGCAGCAGGCGATGGACCGATGTCGTATAGGGCATGGCCGCGGCATCGACCAGGGTCGCGCCGGACAATGCGCCCACGTAGGCGCCCGCGTCGAAATAGAAGCCGCCGTTGTAGAAGTCCTCGACACCGGTGCCGTACCAAGCCGGCGCGGTCGCGTCGTCGAGGGCGACGTGCTCGTCGCCTTCCAGAAAGCCGCGCGGCGCCGATTCGATATAGGTGGCCGCCTGGTATCGCGCGGCGATGCCGAGCAGCTTGCCGGCGCCGCGATCGGCGTAGAGCGAAACATTCTCGCCTTGCACGCAGCCGTCGGCCAGCGTCGCGCGAAAGCGTCCGGCCTCTTCCGGGACGGGCGAATCGTCGAAACTCAGTGCGCTGTTCACGACGATATCGTCGGACAATGCCGAGTCTGCAACAAGGTATACATCTATACCCTGCGCGAACGGCATCGGAAACCAGGCATACAGCCAGCCGCCGGCATCGACACCGACGAGGACGGCGCGGGCCGGCAGCGTCGCATCGGCCGCGCTCGCGAAGAAGTCGGCGAGCGGCATGTCGAGCGCGGTCTCGCCGTCGATCTCGACGCGCAGGTTCACGCTCGCGCGTGCTTCGGCGGGCAGCTGCAAGCGGATGCCTCGCAGCCAGCCGGGGCCCGTGTGCGAAGCGAGTGCGAGCGTCGCCCCAGGCGCGAGCGTCGACATCGCGTTCTCCGGCGCGAGCAGGCCGTTCCACGGATCGTCGCCGGCATGACCGAGGAACGCGCGCCAAGCCGGCTCGTCGTGACCTGCGACGAAATCGGTCACCGCCGTGCCGGGCACGATCTTGTGATGCTGGAACTGGAACCAGAGCAAGCGCCGCCCGGGATCGGCCGGGTTGCACGGATTGATGCCGCCGTTCTCGGCATTCACCAGGGCGATGCGCAACGAGGAACCGTAAGCGATCGGCACGTAGCTGACATAGCCGCCGCTGGAAGCCGACCGATCGGCGACCAGCGGTGCCGTGAAGGGCGGCGTCGATCCGTCGAACAAGGCGGCCAGCGGCACGTCGAGCGCGGCGACGGCCGCGTCGTCGAGATAGAAGCGCACACGCGTCTGTGGATCGATGCAGGTCGAGGTGCCGTAGCCGGTCGTCAGCCAGATTCGTGTCAGTGCACCGGGACCGCGTTCGTCGAACACGACGACTTCCTCGCCGCTGCGATAAAGCCATCGCTCGGGATAGGCGTTGCCGCTTTCGCCGCCGGGGTTGCTGCGGTCGAAGCGGCAGCCGTCCAGGCAATGGCTGGAGCGCTCCAGCACGATGTCGCCAGCGTCGAGCTTCGCCAGCTGCGCCGGCGATTGCCAGATCGCCCATGGCAGGTCCTGCGCGCGCGGAATCGACATCGGCAGCGCGAGCAGGACGGCGCAGAGCCCCCATGCCGAACGTTTCATGCGCGGTCGATCGTCGCCGCGCCACTGAGTCTGGAATGCATGCCTGCGGCCGCTCCGCCATCGGCGCGGTTCGGCGGCATGGGCCGCGCACGAAATCGGGTCGGCGTTGAGGACATGGCGTTTGCCTGCGGGAAGCCGCGGCGATCGTACACGACCTCCCCGCGCACCGCCGGCGCGCGGGGAGCGTCAGTCGTGCGGAGGATACAGCGCGGGCAGCGCCGAACTGGGTGCGCGGGAGACGCTCCCTCCGCTCCACGCAAGGCCGTTCTTGAACGCCTGCTGCAATCGCGTGCCGAGGCCCAGAGCGGGGGCACCGGCGTAGCGCACGCGCTGCAGGTCGGCCAACGCTTCACGCTGCAGCAGGTCGGCCAGGCGCGTCGACAGCTCGCCGAGATTGCGCACGTCGGCGCGCTCGCTGCGCGCCCACGCGACCAGCGCGCGTTCGGCGGCGGCGTACTCGCCGAGCGAACACGCGCGCAGAAACGCAGCACGCTGTCCGGATGAATCATTGGCGGGCGGCGCACCCGCGTCCGGCGCCGACGGCTGCCGCGACGAACGCGAACGCCACCACAGCGCCAGCGTGATCAACCAGAGCGCGAATCCGATCGCGGCGAGGATCTGCCAGCGCAGCGTGTCCGCCGATGCCGATGTGGATGCCGACCGCGCCGGCGTGGCGGCAGCGGTCACGGCTGCGGACGGCGGCGCGCCGGACCCTGGCGTCGCAATGGCACCCGGCAGCGATGCGGCATTCGACGGCGCCCCTGCTGCCGGCAGCACCTTGACCGTGTGCTCCGGCAGCTCGGTCGATTCCATGCGGTCGTGCTCGCTGTCCCACCAGCTCAACTTGAGGCCGGGAATCTTCAGCGCGCCCGGACGATTGGGCACGAAGGCGAACTTGCGCACGCGTTCGCCGTACAACCACTCGCCATCGTCGCGCGTTCGCGTGTCGGTCTTGTCCGGATAGATCTCGGCGCCGTCGGGCGCGGCCAGGTTCAACTCGGGCAACTGCTCGAACCCGAGCCCCTGCGCCTGCAGACGAATCGTGCGCGTGATCGGATCGCCGACGTGTACTTCGTCGGGTAGTTCGCTCTCGTCCTTCAGCAGCAACGAAGCAGCCGGCAGCCACGCGCCGTCGGTCCACGCGGCCGGCTTCGGCTTGACATCCAGATGCACCGCATCCGAACGCGCACTGACACCGCGGCCACGACTGAAAAAGCCGGTGGGGTCGGTCACGTCGAGCGCGTTGCCGCGGAAGGCGAGCCCGGGGATGTCGATCGTGCCGCTGCGTTCGGGAGTCAACGCGTAGTGGCGCTCGATGACGTGGTAGCGACGCGCACCGACGGTCGCGACGTAGGACTTGTCCTGGCCCAGACGCTGCACCCCGAGCCCCTCGGCTTGCGGCTCGTTGAGGTTGCCGTCGGTCAGATCGAAGGCGTAGTACAGCTTGGCGGTGTAGCGCACCTGCTGCTGCACGTACGGCGCCAGCGGCTCGGCGGTCACTTCGAGGAAAACGTCGCCGTTCGCCTTCGCCTGCGCCGGTGTGGCCTGCGCGAGCACGTTGAGCGTGATCGCAGCGGTGGTCGCCTTGCCGACGGTCAGCGGCGGAATCGTGATGCGGCCCTCGTGCTTCGGCTCCAGTCCGACCGCCCACAGCGTCTTCGACGCACTGGCACCGTTGACGATACTGATCTGCTGGCTAGATTGCGTGCCGAGCAGGTTGAAGTCCTGCTTCAGCGCGGAAAAGTCCGGCTGCGCGTTGCTGCCGTCCTGCGCCTCGACATTCAGCGTGACGGTCTCGCCGACCTGCATCGAATCGCGGTCGAGCCACGCGCGCACCGCCGGCGCACCGGCGGCAACGGCCGACGCGACTGCGACGACGAGCGCGAACAGCGCGCCGAACGCGCACGCGATCCTTCTCATGGTTCCTCTCCTGCGTGCTGCTGCCTGCGCTGGTATTCGAGCTGGAACTTGCGTCGCAGCAGGCCGCCCGGGTCGTCGGGAACGCGCTGCAGCCAGTGCTCCAGCGCCTGCTTCTTCTCGCGCGTGGCATCGTCCTCTTCGGCGATGCCGGCCTGCGGCTTGGCGTTCTTGTCGGCCGGCTTGGGCTGGCCTGCAAGCGCCTTGTCGATTTCCTTCGAGAGCGCCTGCTGTTGTTGCGCATCGAGCTGCTGCTGCGACGGGTCCTGCGTCTTGTCCTGCTTCTCGTCGCCCGCGCCGGCGGCCGACTGCTGCTTGCTTTCGTCGCTCTGCTGCTCGTCCTGCTTGCCCTGCTGATCCTTCTGCTCGCCGGATTGCGACGAGTTCTGCTGATCCTGCGGCTGGCCCTGCTGGCCTTGCTGCTGTTCGTTCTGGTCGCCGGACGAATTCTGCTGCTTGTCCTGGTCCTTGGAATCCTGCTTCTGCGAATCCTGGTCGGACTTCTGCTGCGAGTTCTTGTCCTTCGAATCGGATTTCTGCGAATTCTTGCCGTCGTTCTTGGACTGCGAATTCTTGTCCTGTTGCTGCTTCTGCTTCTGGAATTCCTCGACCGCCTGCTTGTTCGCCTTGGCGTCGGCCATGTCCGGGGCGAGCTTCAAGGCGTCGTCATAAGCCGCGATCGCCTCGTCGTAACGGCCGAGCTTGGCCAAGGCATTGCCCTTGTTGTAGGCGCCGTCGGCACCCTGCGCATTCGCATAATCGGTGGCGGCCGATTCGTAGTCGCCGTCGCGATAGGCGGCGCTGCCGCGCCAGTCCGGCGAACGCGCGACATTCGCAGCGTGCTTGGCATCGCCTTTCGCAAGAGCCGCGGCCGCCTGCTGATCGGGCCGCTGCCACAAGTCCGCCAGCGACGCGGCATCGGCGCGCGGCGCCGGCGCGCACAGCGCAACCGCCAGCAGCATCAGCCAGCCACGGCGGAATCCGAACAGCGCCAGCGGCGCCAGCAGCAGCACGAGCCACGGACCGCGGTCGCGCCAGCGCGCGCTTTCTGCCGTCTGGGCGGCCGATCCGTCGGCGCCTGCTTCGTCGGTGCGCGACGAAGCGTCGACACGATCGGCCAGCACGCCGTCGAGATCGCGTGCGTCGGCCGTCAGCGCGGCGTAGCGGCCGCCGCCGGCATCGGCAACCGCTCGCAGGGCCGCATCGTCGAGGCGCGCGACGACGACATTGCCGCTGTCGTCCTTGAGGAAATCGCCCTGTGCGAGCGGCACCGGCGCTCCGTTCGCGTTGCCGATGCCGAGCACCGACACCGTGATGCCCTTTTCACGCGCCTTGCGCGCGGCAGCCGCGGCACCATTGCCGACGCCATCGGCGAGCAGGATGATTTCGCCGCGGTGCAGGCCGGCCTGCTCGATCAGATCGACGCCGGCACCGATCGCCCGCGCTGTATTGTTTCCGGCGACCGGCATCGTGGCCGGATCGAGCGCATCGACGAGGTTGCGCACCGTATCAACGTCATCGGTCAGCGGGGCTGCGACGAAGGCATCTCCGGCGTAGCCGATCAGCGCGGTCTGGTAGTCGCGGCTGCGCGAGAGGATGTCTTCGAGCTTGTAGCGCGCACGCGCGAGACGGTTCGGCTTCTCGTCCTGCGCGAGCATGGTCGGAGCGAGTTCCAGCGCGAGCACGCGCGCGGCCTGGTTGCGGTACAGCGGCATCGGCTCGCGCTCCCACGCGGGGCCGGCCAGGGCGAGGCTGGCGAGCGTCCACAGCAGCGCGGCGAGACGCAGGCCGCTGCGACCTGCGCCGCCGTCGATGCGCTCGAGCAGGTGCGGCAGCAGATGCGCATCGACGGCGGCGCGCCAGGCGCCGGCATCCGCGCGCGCGTTGCGCCAGAGCAGCCAGAACAGCGGCACGGCGAGCACCAGCAGCAGTGCCACGGGCCTCAGGAAGTGGAAGTCGGTGAGCGCGTGCATCCGGGCGCCTCAGATCGGCAGCACGCGGCGCGACGCACGCAAGCGCAGCGCCGGCAGCAGGAATGCGAGCGCGCCCGCCGCAAGCGCACCGGCCAGCGGCAGCCAATACAGTTCGTCGACCGGACGCAGACTCTGCTTGGTATCGGCGGCAGGCTCGAGCTTGTCGATCGAACGATAGATGTCGGCGAGCTCTTCGCTGTTGCGCGCACGGAAGTAGCGGCCGCCGGTCTTGTCCGCCATCGTGCTCAGCATTTTCTCGTCGAGGTCGGCGGACGGATTGACGACGCGGCTGCCGAACATGCTGCTGACACGCATCGCATCGGCACCGATGCCGATCGTGTAGATGCGCACCTTGTTCGCCGCGGCGAGGTCGATCGCTTTGTTCGGATCGAGTTCGCCGGATGTGTTGACGCCGTCGGTCAGCAGCACCATCACGCGCTGGTTCTCCGGGCGATCGCGCAGACGCTTGACGGCGAGGCCGACGGCGTCGCCGATCGCCGTCTCGCGGCCGGCGAGGCCGATCGTCGAATCGGTGAGCTGCTTGCCGACGGTCTTGAGGTCGAACGTCAGCGGCACGAGCAGGTAAGCGCGCGTGCCGAACAGGATCAGGCCGACGCGGTCGCCTTCACGGCGATGGATGAAGTCCGTGGCGATCGCCTGAATGGCCGCGAAGCGCGGCGCCGGCTGACCGCCGAGCTGCATGTCCTCGATGCTCATCGAACCGGACGTGTCGACGGCCAGCAGCAAGTCGCGCCCCGAACGCGGCACGTCTTCCGGCGCGCCGAGCCACTGCGGCCGCGCAGCCGCGAACACGAGCAGCAGCCAGGCGAGCAAGGCGAAGGCGCGGCGAAGCCACGGCACCGCCGACACGTCGGCCTGCTGCGGCAAGGCGACGCCCAGATGCGGCAGGTGCAGAGCCGTGCTGATCAGGCCGCGCGCACGCGGCAGCACGCGCGCGGCAATCAGCGGCAGCGGCAGCAGCGCGAACAGCCAGGGCCAGCCGAGCTCAAGCACGATCGCGCCCCCGTGGCAGGGCCGAGCGCAGCCAAGTGCGCGCGAGGTCGAGCAGCGCATGCGCATCGAGCGCCTGCACGGCCGGATCGGCAGCGCGCCGGTACGGCGCGTCGACGAGCAGGCGGCCGGCGCCCTTCTGGAACGCGCCGTTGCCGTCGGCGAGACGTTCGTCGAGGAACTTCAGCCACGCTTCGTCGCGCAGTGCCGCCGCCTGCGGTTCGATCAAGAGCGACGCGCGACGCAGCAGCTGCGAGACATCGGCTGCCAGGCGTATCGAATCGGGTTGCGCCGCCTGCGTCGAGGCGATGCGATCGAGCTCGGCATGGATGCGCTGGCGCCATTGCCGTTCGCGACGCCGCCGCAGCAACCAGCGCGCGGCGACGGCGATCAGCGCAAGCACGATCAGCGCGAGCAACCACCAGCCAGGCGCGGGCGGCCACCACGATGGCTCCGGTGGCAGGTGGATGTCGCGCAGTTCCGGCCCGGACGCGGCGGCCGCGGCGCTCATGCGACCACCGTCGAATGGCGACTGCGTGCGAGCAGCGGCGCGAGCGCGCGGCGCAGGTCCGCATGGCCGTCGAGGTCGAGCACGCGCACGCCGAGCTTCTTGCACAGGCTGCGCAGTTGCTCGCGCGAGTCGGCGAAGCGTTCGACCCAGGCACCGCGCACGGCGCGATCGGAAAAATCCAGAATGCGCCGCGCGGACCCGAGATGGAGCGCGTAGCGGCCCGGCGGCGGCGCATCGAGTTCGAGCGCATCGCGCAGCAAGACGACGGCGATCGCGTGGCGGCCCGCCAGTTGCGGCAGCAGTTGCGCCGCTTCGGCGTCGGTGCTGAAACCGTCGCTGAGCAACACCATGCGCATGCCCGGGCGCAGCAATCGGCGCACGCGTGCCAGGCCGCGCGACAGCGGCTCCTGGATCGCGTTGTCGGCGGCTGCGTCCCAATCGCGCAGCGCGCGCAATACGTGCAGCACGCCGCGACGGCCGCCGGCCGGTTTCACCTCGCCGTTGATGCCGCCTCCGAAACCGAGTGCGCCGACGCGATCGCCGGCGGCCGATGCCATCCACGCGAGCAGCGCAGCCGCACGCGCGGCCTGCACGCTCTTGAAGCGCACGCGCGTGCCGAAGCGCATGCCGGGGTTGAGGTCCATCGCCAGCAGCAAGCCCTGCTCGCGTTCCTCCTCGAACAATTTCGTGTGCGGCTTGCCGCTGCGCGCGGTCACGCGCCAGTCCATGTGGCGGATCTCGTCGCCGGCTTGGTAGATACGCGACTCGCGGAAATCCACCCCGCGTCCGCGCCAGCGCGAGCTGTTGCCGCCGGCGCGCAGAGCGGGACTGCGCCGCGTGCGTGCGAGGCTTGCGCCATGCGCGAGCGCGCTCAGCGCGAGCAGTTCGTCGAGCGCGACGCGGACCGAATTGTGGGTCGGCAAGGACATGATCGTGCGACTGAGGCCGGCGGTTGATCTTCAGCCTTCGTCCCGGCTCCTCAAGGCAGAGGCACGCGTTCGAGCAGCATCGCGATGACCTTGTCCGCGCTGACGCCCTCGGCTTCGGCCTCGTAGCTGAGCAGCACGCGGTGACGCAGCACGTCGGCGGCGATCGCGTGCACGTCTTCGGGCGTCACGTAGTCTCGTCCCGCCAGCCATGCGTGCGCTCGCGCGCAGCGGTCGAGCGCGATCGTGCCGCGCGGGCTCGCTCCGTAGGCGACATAGCGGGCGATTTCGGCGCCATAGGCCGAAGGGTCGCGAGTGGCCAGCACGAACTGGACGATGTATTCCTCCAGTTGCGGCGCAAGATGCAGATCGAGCACGGCGCTGCGGGCGGCGAACACCTGCTGCTGGCTGAGCATGCGCGCCGGAGCCGGCTGCTTGCCGAGCGCTTCGCGCGCGCGTTCGCGGGCAAGCTTGAGGATCGCGGCCTCGGCGGCCGCTTTGGGATAGTCGACCCGCACGTGCAGCAGGAAGCGATCGAGCTGGGCCTCGGGCAACGGGTAGGTGCCTTCCTGTTCGATCGGATTCTGCGTCGCCATGACCAGGAACAGCGCCGGCAAGGCATAGGTGTCGCGGCCGACCGTGACCTGGCGTTCGCCCATCGCCTCGAGCAAGGCCGACTGCACCTTCGCCGGAGCGCGGTTGACCTCGTCGGCGAGGATGAGGTTGTGGAAGATCGGGCCTCGCTGGAACTCGAAGTTCGTCGTCTGCGGCCGGTAGATCTCGGTGCCGGTCAGGTCGGCCGGCAGCAGGTCCGGCGTGAACTGCACGCGGTGGAAATCGGCCTCGATGCGCGCTGCGAGTTCCTTGATGGCGGTCGTCTTGGCGAGGCCGGGGGCGCCTTCCACCAGCAGATGGCCGTCCGCGAGCAGAGCGATCAGCAAGCGATCGATCAGGGCTTCCTGACCGATGATGCATTGGCCGAGTTCGGCGCGCAGCGCGGAAAAAGCGGCGGATGCCGTGATGGGTTCGGGCATGTCCATGGAGTTTGCCTGGGAGATCGGGTAATCATCGCACGGCTGGCGTGCGCCGCCTCTGACAACGGCGGGCGCAAATAGTTTTCCGTTTTCGGCGGAAAACTATCGTGCCGACCGGGCGATCACGTGCCGAGCACGTCCGCCAGCGCCATCGGCCGGCCGACCAGCCAGCCCTGCGCATAGCGACAGCCGAGCTTGTGCAGGATTTCGCGCTGTTCCGGCGTCTCGACGCCCTCGGCAATCAGGTTGCAGTCGAGCGCGCGCGCCATGGCGACGACGACGCCGACGACCGCGACGCCGCGAGGACGGCCGAGCGCCTTGACGAAACTGCCGTCGAGCTTGATCTGGTCGAAGTTCAGGGTCAGCAGCGGCCCGAGATTCGAATAGCCCGTGCCGAAGTCGTCGAGCGCGACGTGCATGCCGACCGCATGGCAGCGCGCGAGCAGATCGGCCACGCGCACATGGTCCAGCACGAGGCTTTCGGTGATTTCCAGCTTGAGGCGATCGGGCGGCAGATCGCGTCGACGCAGGTGCGCGAGAATCCGCTCGACGAGATCGGGCTCTTCCAGCTGGCGCGCGGACAGGTTCATCGCGATGAACGGCAAGGGCTTGCGCCCGCGACGCCGCAGTTCGACCAACATGTCGCAGACGCGTTCGAGGACATATTCGCCGATCGGCACGATCAGCGAAGTCTCTTCGGCGAGGCGGATGAATTCGGCCGGCGACACCGCGCCGCGCTCCGGATGCTGCCAGCGTACGAGTGCCTCGTAGCCTGCGATGTAGCCGCTGACGATCTCTTCGATCGGCTGCAGGCGCACTTCGAGTTCCTTGCGCTCCAGCGCCGCGCGCAACTCGCTTTCGAGACGAATCTTGTCGAACGCGTGAGCGTCGCCGGTCGTCAGCGACACGTTGCTGCGTGCGGAGACGTCGCCCGTCAGGGTGGCCAGGGCCGAACGGTAGCGCGTCAACTGGCTCATCAGCAGCGCCCGCACGACCGGATCGGCGGCGGCGAGGCGTTCGGCGAACTGGTCGCTGTCGATCGGCGTGAGCTGGCAGTCGCTCAGCGCGCGAGCCGTCGCGGTACGCGGCGAATCGTCGATGACCGCCATCTCGCCGAGCAGCATGCCGGGGCCGAGCTCGCCGAGCACGCGGCGCTCGCCGAATTGCATCGTGCTGATTTCGATGCGGCCGGATTCGATGAGGTAGGCGCCGAGCGGCGCATCCCCTTCGGCGAAAATGATGTCGCCGGTCCTGTAGAGCTCGCTGTACGGCTGCAAAGCGCGATTCCCCTGAGAACTCGCTCACGCGCCAGAAATCGGTGCGAATGTCCGACCGATCGTACACAAAAAAAGGGCCGCATTGCTGCGGCCCTTCGAACTCACATCGATACTTTTGGTTACCGCTACTAGTTACCGCTACCGCCGCAGACGAGAGGCGGACTGAACGAGCTCGCCGAACCCGCGAAATTGACCGTGACCGTGCGGGTCGAATCCGCGGTGGACGTGAACGTGCAGGAACCCGAGCCGAACTGGGTCCCGTCGTCGCTGACGAAACCGTTCGCCGCAATCGAGAACGTCGCGCGGCCGTTGCTGTCGGTGGTTCCGCTGGCAGGGGTCGGCGTCAACGTCGCGCTGGAGCCGCCCGACGCGGTGCAGGCGGCCGCGATCTGGGCACCCGCGATCGGGGTTCCGTCGGCGGCGAGCGCACGCACGGTCACGTTCTGCGTGACGCTACCGCTGCAGGTGATCGTCACGTTGTTCGGCGAGGCCTGCAGCGACGCGATCTGCACGATGATGTCGACGCTCGTGGTCTGCCCTGCAGCACTCAGATTCAGCGTGCCGCTGGTGCCGCCGGCCGCAGTGACCGGCACGCCAGAGGTGACGACCGTGCCGGTCGAGCAACCGTCGGTACCGGTCAGGTGCGCGAACGCACCGGTACTTGCCGTGCCGTCGACCGAGCCCGTGCCGGAAGCGAGCGTGAAGCTGAAACCGACCTGCACGCCGCGCAGCGGGACGCCGAGCGCGTCGACGACGCAGACCGTGACGTCCTGGGTCGTGTCGCCGAGGATCGGATTCGGGAACGCCGAGATCGAAGCTGGGGCAACGCCCGGATAGACCAGCGTACCGGCGTCGGTTACCCGGCGCGGACCATTGGTGACGGTGTCGATGCCGTCGCCCTGCGCCCAGATCGCGACTGCGTCGCCAATCGTGTTGATCGTGTAGTTCAACGTCGCATGCGCAACGCCAATGTCATTGGTCGTGGCCTGGGTCGTGATGTTTCCATGCTCCGAACGTCCGATCAGGTACGGCAGCACCGGACCCGAGTTGACCAGCGTACCGGTCGTGTCGTTGCGGTTGAACGCAGGCGATGCGGTGATGCTCGTCTGGCCGTTCACGCTGGCCACGGTCACAGCACTCTCGAGGTCGGCGTTGCCTTCGACGGCCTTGCCGAACACCAGCAGCGCGTCACCCGGGCCGGCGCCGCCGCCCGCGGTCCTGAATTGACCCGTCGGAGCACTGAAACCGGTCGCCCCTTCAACCGGGTCGCCGTCGAAGCCGGAGAGCAGGAACTGGTTGTCCTCGGCGGTACCCGGCGCGCCGACCGGCTCGTCGACCGAACCGAAACGAATCGGCGTTCCCGGAAGAACCGGGTTGCCCTGGCGGTCCGTGCCGAGCGCGGTCACGACGAGGCTGATCGTTGCATCCGGATCAGCCGGAATCGACGTCGCGTCGGTGCTGGTATCACCGGATACGGAGTTGACCGTGAGCGCATTCAAGGCGGGCGCGAACAGCGGGGAGGTGACTTCCAGGCTGTACAGCTTGCCGTCCGAGACGATGACGGAGGTCGTGGACGACACGCCATCCTGGATACCGTTGGTGACATTGTTGTCGGCGCGATCGGCCGTCGCACGAATCTGCACAGGGCCTTGGGGCGTCGAATTGCCTGCCTGAAGCGAGACAGCCGCGACACCGTGCACCGTATGCGAAGACACGGTCGTGCCCTGCACGGGTCCAGACACCGAATTGGTGCTCAAAACCGCGTCACCTGCATTGCCCACGATCTCAAACGTAATATTGTCGACGCCGCTGTTGCCGCCGGCCGGATCCGGAATGAGCTGTCCACCGCCATCGGTAACCGTTGCGACGATCGACGATGCACTCGTGCCGCCGGAGCTCGGGAAATAGATTCCGGTGGGGGTCGGAACCAGCGCAACGTTCGCCGGAGCGGGGCCCACGCCACTGGTCACCGTGAACACGAGATTCGCACTCACGGTCCGACCGGTCGCCGGGTCGGTCGCAGAGACGACGAGATTTGCCGTGCCCGCAGTAAGTCGCGAATTCACGAACATGGTCGCCTGGCCGTTGATGCCGGTGATCGGCACAGAGCCATAAAGGTCGCTCGTTGTCGCGCAAGCGCTCGTGCTTCCTGATCCCGCACCGCTGGATCCGGCAGCCAGGCACGAAATTGCTGCAACGGTGATAGGCGAAATACTGACTGCGATATCGTGGCCGTTGACGAGCGAGCCGTCCGGGTTGCGCCACGTGATCGTAACCTCCGCCTGAGTCGGCGCGCCTCGCTGAGCCGGATCATAACCAGCTGTATTCAGAGGCAGGGTCGTCGTCGTTGCGCTCAGAGTAATGGTACTGCTCTGCGGCGGCGAAAGCGCACCGCCGTTTCCGCCGCCGCCGCCGCAGCTGGCGAGTGTCAGGCTGACGAGCAGCAGCCCGAGGGTCTTGCCGAAAAATTTCATCATGGTTCTCCAGGACTGCTTCTTTGCAATTCTTGCCATTGCGCAGCACACATCGCGCTGACGCTCACCCTATCGCGCTTCTATTGCACCGCGTCGCTGATGATGCGCGGTGTCACGAAAATCAGCAGCTCCGCCTTGGTGTCGTTGCGGTCGCTGTTCTTGAACAAATTGCCGAGAACGGGCAGGTCCCCGAGCACCGGTACCTTGTTGATCGTGTCCTGTTTGTTGACCTCATAGACACCGCCGAGGACCACGGTCTGACCGTTGTCCACGAGCACCGTCGTCCCAACTTCGCGCCTGTTGATCGTAGGCACCTGACCGCCGCCCGGTACATTGACGAAACCTGCGACATCGTCCTTCTTGACGTTCAGGTCGAGATTGATGCGGTCGTCCGCAGTGATAGTCGGAGTGACCTTGAGCTCGAGGTTGACGTCCTTGAACGCCACCGTCGGGATGGTCGAGACACCATTTCCACCGGCCGCGCCGGAGTATTGCAAGTAGCCGACTTCCTGGCCTTGCTTGATGTCTGCTTCTTTCTGGTTCGCCGTGATGACACGGGGGCTGGAAATGACCTCTCCCTTGCCCTCCGTTTGCGCTGCCGACAGTTCCAAATCGAGCAGATAATCCGCTCCCAAAATGGCCAGCCCGAAACTGCCGGCCGGATTCGTGGCAGGCAGGTTCACGTTGAGCTGATTGTTTCCACTGGGAACCAGAAGTCCTTGCCCGACGGTGTTGGGAGCGGATGCCCCTCCCACGACTGGAGTCGACAAACCCAGTCGGTTGCGAAGAATCACGTTGTTCATCTGATCGACACCGGCCAACGTACCGGCCGTCGAGACGACATTTCCATTGCTGTCCGTGTGAGCGCCATTGAGGCCAAATTTGACGCCAAGGCTGCGAGCAAAGCTGTCGTTTGCAATGACGATGCGCGATTCGATCAATACCTGTCGAACCGGCCGATCGAGCACGGCAACGAGCTGTCGAATCTCCTGGATCTTCGACGGGATATCGCTGACGAGCAGCGTATTCGTGCGATCGTCATAGGTAACGCTGCCGCGCGAGGACAGAAATCCACGCTGCTGATTTTGCTGACCCTGTTGCTGCCCACCAGCTACGTTCGTCTGAGCGTCCTTCGTCAACAGCGCGGCGATATCTTTCGCCTTGCCGTAGCTGACGGGGATGTAGTCGGAAACCAGCGCTTCGGTGTCTTCCTTCTTCTGGCTCGCGTCGGCAATCGCCTGTTCGCGATCCGCGATTTCCTTCTGCGGCGCGACCCAGATCACGTTGCCGCGGCGGCGCTTGTCGAGACCCTTCGCCTGCAACACGATGTCGAGCGCCTGATCCCACGGCACGTTGATCAGGCGCAGGGTCACGTTGCCCTGCACACTGTCGGCCACGACGATGTTGATGTCGGACACGTCGGCGATCAGCTGCAGCACCGAGCGCGCAGGAATATCCTGGAAGTTGAACGTGACGCGGCTGCCGGAATATTCCGGCTCCGCATTCTTGCCCTTGAGCTTCGGATCTTCTTTCTTCTGGGCGACCTCGACGACGTATTCGTTGCCGGTCTGGTAGGCAAGTTGTTCGAACGGAGGCTTGGCGACGATTTCCATGTGCACGCCGTTGCCGCGCGGGCGCGTATCGATCGACTGGACCGGTGTCGCGAAGTCGAGCACGTCCAATCGCTGCGCCTGACCCGGCGGCAATTTCACATTGGCCAGGTCCAGCGAAATCGCATTGCCTTCGCGCTTCAAGTTGGCCGATGCGCCCGGACCATTGAAGCTGACGACGACGCGTCCCTCGCCGTTCTTGCCACGACGGAAATCGACATTGGAGACTTCGAGCTCGGCAGCCGTCACGATCGCCTTGGTCGGATCGGTCTTGCCGACCGCAGCCACGATGCTGGCAGCCCCGGCGATGCCGTTGTTGACGCTCACGACGAGGTTGTTGCCATTGATGCGCGTGTCGTAACCGGCCATGCGGAAGAGGTCGACGACGACGCGCGTGCGCCCGGCCGCTTCGATCGCCGAAACGCCCGAGGTGGCACCGGCACCGATATCGACCCGGCGCTTGGCGAACGCGTTGCGCGTGTCAGAAAAGTCCAGCGCGATGCTCGGCGGACTTTCCGTGGAAAATACCTGGGGAGCCGTCACCGGATTGGTGAATTTCAGCGTGATCTCGACCTTGCCGCCGGGCAAGGACGTGTAGCTGAGATCCTCCAGCACGTTCTCTGCGTGGGCAATATTGCCCAATGCAAAGCCGAACAAGGCCAGGATCCAGAGGAAACACGGCCGCACCGCCGGGAGTGCGAACCTGCGCGCGGAGGTGGCAGCGGATGTCGTGGTCATGAGAGGTGTCCCCAATGGATCGGTCATTTCTGGGTGTCGCCGAGGGAAATCGCTGCGGGTCGTTCCATCCAGCCGCCGGCACCGTTCGGAACCAGCTCGACAAGTTCGATCTTGTCTTCGCCGATGGTGGAAATACGGCCGTAGTTCTGGCCGATGTAGTTGCCAACATGGACGCGATGGACGACGCCGTCCGGATCGCGCACGAGCCCTTCCATCGTTTTTGCAAGGCCCATCGTTCCGGACATTTTCAAGCCGTCCAACGGGAACGATTCGAGCGGCTCGCGCGGCCTGTTCTGGTCGGGATGCGGGCCGTTGTTGGCGGATGTCTCGTCCAACTCCTCGGGGCTCAAGTCGAACGGATCGCGACGATCCTGATCCTTGTAGACGAAGGTCTCGAATGTCTTGATCACCGGGAGCGGCTTCAGTGGCGCGCCTTTCTTGGCCTTCTCACGCGCGACCCATTGATGCGGGTCGTCGCCGGGAGCGCAGCCGCTCAGCAACAGGAACGCAAGCACAGGCGCCGTCAACCTCAGGGAAATGCGCAAGACAGAGTTCATGTCACTTTCCCTCCGTGGCCGGCTTCGGTGCGGGCTTTGCGCCAGACTTGGCCGCATTGGCTGCCTGCTGCACGGCCGCTGCTTCCGCATCGTCGAGGTAGCGATAGGTTTTCACGGTGCCCTCGAGCGAAAGCTGGCCGCCGGCACTCGGTGCAGCCGTCTGGCCGGCAGGTGCGCCCACGGGTTTGATCGGACGCAGGGACACATCGTGCATGGTCAGGATAACCACGCGCGGCAATGCGGCAACGCTGCTGATGAACGAGCCGAACTGGTGATAGCTACCGACCATCTTCAACTGGATCGGCTTTTCGGCGTAGAAATCCTTCATGGTCTCGGCACCCGGCTGGAACAGCTGGGTTTCGATACCCGCGCCGAGCGCCGCATCGGATATGTCGTTGAGCAGATCCGGCATCTCGGTCTTGCTCGGCAACTGCCGCAGCATCGTCTGCAGCATCTCCTTCATGTCTTCGAGCTGCTTGCGGTAAGGCTCGAGATTGACCGCCTTGGCCTGCTTGTCCGCGAATTCCTTTTTCAGCGCAACTTCCTTGCCTTGTGCGCGCTTGAGATCGTCCTGTTGCGCGCTGACGTAGAACCACCAGCCGAGGAAAAGGATGACTGCGACGATAACCGCAGCGAAGAAGACCTTTACGGATTTCGGCCAGCCGCCAACGTTGTTGCGATCGAGATTGCGTAGATCGTCGAGGAAGCTCATTTCTTCTCCCCCGTGGCCGGAGTCGCGGTGGGCTTCGATGCAGCTGCCTTGTCATCGGCGGGTGCCGGCTTGTTCATCAGCTTGGTCGCAGCGGAATCGAGTTGAGCGCCGAGGTCTGCCGGCTTCTTCTCTCCGGTCTCGGCAGCACCGGCAGGCGCAGCGCCAGCCACTTTCGCGTCGGGCTTGGCGCCATCGCCTTGTTGCGCGTCTTCGGGCTTGCGCAGCTTGACGTCGAGCGAGAACAGGTACGGCATCTTCTTGTCGGCATCCTTGGTGCCTGCCTTGTTCTCGATCTTGCGCAGATCCGTGCGCCCCATCCACGTCGACACGTCCACGTTGCGCATGTAGGTCGCAACGCGCGCGTTCGATTCGGCCACGCCTTCCAGCGTCAGGGTGTCGCCGGCCTGCTTCATCGAAGTCAGCCGCACGCCATCGGGAATCGTCTTCACCATCTCGTCGAACAGATGGACCATCTGCGAGCGGTTGGATTGCAGCTGCTCGATGATTTCCTTGCGCGTCAGCAGCTGCGAGCGCGTCTTGTCCAGCTCCGCAATCTCGGCGATTTGCTTGTCGAGCGCCTTGATTTCGCCCTGGATGTACGCGTTGCGTCCGTTCTGATCGTCGATCAGATGCCCCATCCACAGAATGGCCAGGATGAGCACGGCGAACGCCGCCAGCGCCGTCATGGCGAGCATCATGTAGAACTCGCGCTCGCGCTGCTTGCGACGCTCGGTTCGCCACGGCAATAGATTGATCTTTGCCATCAGTCGTGGCTCCTCATCGCCAGTCCGCACGCGATCATCAGGGCCGGCGCGTCCTGCGCCAGCGTCTGCGCCTGCACACGTCCGGCCAACGACATGTCGGCGAGCGGATTGGCGACGACGCAAGGCACGCCCAGGTGTTCCTCGACCATGTCGGTGACGCCCGCGATCGAAGCGCAACCGCCGGCCAGGACCACCTGGTCGACGCGGCTGTATTCGCTGCCGGCGAAGAAAAACTGAAGCAAGCGGCTGATCTGCTGGACCATCGCTTCCTTGAACGGCTCCAGCACTTCGATTTCGTAGGATTCCGGCAGGCCGCCCTGGCGCTTGGCGAGGCCGGCCTCCTCGTAGCTGAGTCCGTAGCGGCGCATGACCTCGTCGGTCAGCTGCTTGCCGCCGAAGACCTGTTCGCGCGAATAGATCGTGCGCTGGCTCTTCAGCACGATCAGCGTCGTCATGGTGGCGCCGACGTCGACGACGGCGACGACGGCGTCCTTCGGCACGGCGAGCTGGTCGGCGATCAGGCGGAAGGCGTTCTCCATCGCGAACGCCTCGACATCGATGACCCTCGTTCCAAGGCCGCCGAGATCGAGCGCCGCGACGCGCAGGTCCACGTTCTCCGTGCGCGATGCCGCCAGCAGCACGTTGACCATGTCCGGGTTGTCTTTGATCGGGCCCAGCACCTCGAAGTCGAGGCTGACTTCCTCGATCGGGTAGGGGATGTACTGGTTCGCCTCGACCTGGATCTGCGCCTCCATGTCCTCCTCGGACAGGTCGGCCGGCATCGGGATGATCTTGGTGATCACGGCCGACCCCGCCACGGCGGCAGCGGCGAACTTGGTCTTGGCACCGGACCGGTTCAGCGCGCGACGGATCGCGTCACCCACCGCCTCGACCTCGACGATGTTCTTTTCCACGACCGCGTTCGGCGGCAATGGCTCGACCGCGTAGTGTTCGACGCGGTAGCGCCCCCCCACCTGTGCTAGCTGGAGCAGTTTGACGGCCGTCGAGCTGATATCGACGCCGATCAATGGCGGCGCCTTGGGTGCGAACAGTCCCACGCTTTTTCCCCTTCCCACGCGCCCTTACGAGCGAAAGATGCGCCTGAACATTAGATACTAAACATTAACGCTTTTTCAACAGCGGTCTAGAGGCTGTGACAAAAATCTGCGTATACGTTGGCAGAATCAGGGCAATTTCCGCCTCGCCGCCCCCTGGCGAGCCCACCGCGGATGCATAGGCTCTATACTCCTGTGCTTACCGCGCTTACCTTGACTGGCATCACAAGTCCCCCGCCCGCATGGCCATACTTCTCCGTCTGCTGCGCTACGCGCTGTATCTCGCGCTGGCCGGCGCTCTCCTCGGCGGAATCGCGATCGGGACCGCCTATTGGCTGATCGCCCCGCGTCTGCCATCGGTCGATACCCTGAAGGACGTGCGCCTCCAGGTTCCGCTGAGAATCCTGTCCGCCGACGACAAGCTGATTGCAAGCTTCGGCGAGACCAAGCGCACCCCAGTACGCATTCAGGACGTGCCGGATCAGCTCAAACACGCCTTTCTGGCTGCCGAAGACGCCGATTTCTACTCCCATCGCGGGATCGACCTCGGCGGCATCACGCGTGCAGTCTGGCTGACGATCACCACCGGTAGCAAGCATGTCGCTGGCGGCAGCACGATCACCCAGCAGGTCGCGCGCATGTTCTTCCTGAGTTCGGAAGTCAGCTACACGCGCAAGCTGTCCGAGATCTTCCTTGCCTTCCGCATCGAAAACGCGCTGACCAAGGACGAAATCCTCGAGCTCTACCTCAACAAGAGCTTCTTCGGCCATCGCTCCTACGGCATCGCGGCGGCCGCCGAGTTCTACTACGGCAAGACGCTGAGCCAGCTGAATCTGCCCGAATGCGCCATGCTGGCCTCGATCCCCAAGTTTCCGTCGACCGGCAACCCGCTCAGCCGCCCGCAGCGCGCGCTGGAGCGCCGCGCCTACGTGCTCGGGCGCATGCTCGAGAACCGTTTCATCACGCAGGCGGAGTACGACGGTGCGATCAAGGAGCCGGACCTCGCCCAGCCGCACGAGCAGCCGGTCGAGGTCGATGCGCCGTACTTCGCCGAGCTGGTTCGCCTGGAAACGATCGAGCGGCTCGGCAACAACGCACTGACCGACGGCTACGTGGTCAAGACGACGCTGAATGCGGTTCGCCAGGAAGCGGCCAACCGTGCGCTGCGCGATGCCTTGATGAGCTACGACCAGCGCCACGGCTGGCGCGGCGCCGAGGCGCACGTCGACCTCGCCGCCGGCGCCGCCCGCAGCGAATGGGACAACGCGCTGGCCGACTATCGGCCGCTGGCCGGCCTCGTTCCGGGGATCGTGACCGAATCGGGCAAGGACCATGCGACCGTGCACTTCGACGACGGGCAGGACGTGTCGCTCGACCTCGCCAGCCTCGCCTGGGCCCGCCCGCGCATCGACGAAGACCGCCGCGGCGCCACGCCGAAGAGCGTGACCGACGTGCTCAAGCGCGGCGATATCGTGCGGCTGTCGCGTGACGCCGAGGGCAAATGGAAGCTCGCACAGGTCCCCGCCGCCGAGGCCGCGCTCGCGGCGCTCGACCCCGAAGACGGCGCGATCGAGAGCCTGGTCGGCGGTTTCAGTTTTCTGCGCAGCAAGTTCAACCGCGCGACGCAGAGCGCGCGCCAGCCCGGCTCGGGCTTCAAGCCGTTTCTGTATTCGGCGGCGTTCGAACACGGGTTCACACCGGCATCGGTGTTGAACGACGCGCCGGTCTCGTTCCCCGACCCGTCCAAGCCGGACGGCGTGTGGACGCCGAAGAACGACGACGACACGTTCCAGGGGCCGGTGCGCCTGCGCGAGGCGCTGGTCAAGTCGATCAATCTCGTGTCGGTGCGCCTGCTCGATGCCATCGGCATCCGCTACGCGCGCGAGTACATCACCCGCTTCGGGCTCCCGCTCGACCAGATTCCGGAAAACCTGTCGATGGCACTCGGTACCGCGTCCGTCGCCCCGCTGTCGATGGCGCGCGGCTACGCCGTGTTCGCCAATGGCGGCTACCTGATCGATCCCTACATGGTCCGCGAGATCGCCGATCGCGACGGCAAGGTCGTCTACAAGGCCGACCCCGCTGTCGCCTGCATGACCTGTTCGGATCACCCGCTGGCCGACAAGACGGTTCCGCCGCCGGCCCCGAACGGCGGCACGAGCGCGCTGAATCCGATTGGCGCGGCGCATGCCGGCACGCCGGCTGCGACCTCGCCGAGCGGCCAGCATCTGGCGCCGCGCGCGATCGACGCGCGCAACGCCTACCTGCTCACGTCGATGATGCGCGACGTGGTCCGCCGCGGCACGGGGGCCGCCGCGATGGTCCTCAAGCGCAACGATCTCGCCGGCAAGACCGGTTCGACCAACGATCACCGCGACGCCTGGTTCACCGGTTTCAATGCCAAGCTCGTCGCCAGCTGCTGGGTCGGTTTCGACGATTTCAGTTCGCTCGGCCATGGCGAGTTCGGCGCCAAGGCCGCGCTGCCGATCTGGATCGACTACATGCGCGTGGCCACCAAGGACGTCCCCGAACAGCCGTTCGACATGCCTTCCGGCATCACCAAGGTACGCATCGATCCGTCCAGCGGCCTGCTTGCCGCCGCGGGCGATCCAGGCGCCATCCTCGAGGTCATGAAGACCGAGGACGCGACGCGACTGGCCTCGCAGCCGGCGCAGAACGAGGATGAGAACGGCGAGCAGACCAAGGCCTACGACGTCTTCTGATGCCGAGCCGGCACGATCACGCCCATCACGCGCAGATCCGCGCGCAGGAAATCCGCCGCCGCATCGCGGTCGAAGCGGCGCGCCTGATGAGCGAAGGCGGACTGCGCGACTTTCGCCAGGCCAAGCTCAAGGCGGCCGAGCGCCTCGGCATCTTCGATGAAGTCAGCCTGCCGAAGAACAGCGAGATCGAGGACGCACTGCGCGAACACCAGCGCCTCTTCCTCGGCGAAGACCAGACGCAGACGCTGCGCAGGTTGCGCGAGGTCGCACGCGAGGCGATGCGCTTCTTCGTACGCTTCGAGCCGCGCCTCGTCGGCGCCGTGCTGGAAGGCACTGCGGACGAGCATTCGGCGGTGTGCCTGCACTTGTACTCGGACCAGCCGCGCGACGTGGAAGCCTACCTCCACGAGCGAGGCATTCCGTTCGAAGAACAGACGCGCCGGCTCCGGCTCGACCGCGAGACGGCGAGGGACTTCCCGGTGCTCCTGTTCAGCGCCGACGGCACCGCCATCGACGTGACGCTGGTCCCCTACGACCTGCTGCGCCAGGCTCCGCTCGATCGCGTCAGCGAGAAACCGATGCAGCGCGCCTCATTGAGTGCGCTGGACGCGCTCATCATGACGAGCTGAACGCTGCGGCGACTGCCGCAGCGTTCGTGACGCTCAGCGCTTGTCGATGCCGACGTAATCGCGCTTCGGCGACCCGGTGTAGATCTGGCGCGGACGGCCGATCTTGGTTTCCGGATCCAGGTGCTGCTCCAGCCAGTGGGCGACCCAGCCGGCCGTGCGCGCGATCGCGAACATCACCGTGAACATCTCGGTCGGCAGCTTCAGCGCCTTGTAGATCAGGCCCGAATAGAAGTCGACGTTCGGGTACAGCTTGCGCTCGACGAAGTAGGAATCCTTCAGCGCGACTTCTTCCAGCGCCAGAGCCACGTCGAGCAGCGGGTCGTTGACGTTGAGGTCAGCGAGCACCTTGTGGCACATCTCGCGGATGATCGTCGCGCGCGGATCGAAATTCTTGTAGACGCGATGGCCGAAGCCCATCAGGCGGAAACCGGAGTTCTTGTCCTTCGCCTTTTCGACGGCCTTGCCGACGTTCTTCGCGTCGCCGATCTCGCCGAGCATCTTGAGCACGGCTTCGTTGGCGCCGCCGTGCGCCGGCCCCCACAGCGCGGCGATGCCGGCTGCGACGCACGCGTACGGATTGGCACCGGTCGAACCGACCAGCCGCACCGTCGACGTGCTCGCGTTCTGCTCGTGGTCCGCATGCAGGATGAACAGCAGGTCGAGCGCCTTCGCGGCGACGGGACTCAACTGCAGCGGCTCGCTCGGCACTTCGAACATCATGTGCAGGAAGCGCGTCACGTAGTCGAGGTTGTTGCGCGGATAGCGGATCGGCCAGCCGATCGAGTAGCGATAGGCGGCCGCGGCGATCGTCGGCACTTTCGCGATCAGACGAATCGCGGCGAGGCGACGCTGCTCGGGATCGTTCATGTCGAGCGTGTCGTGGTAGAACGCCGACAGCGAAGCGATCGAGGCGCACAGCATCGCCATCGGGTGCGCGTCGTAGTGGAAGCCGTGAAGGAAGTTCTTCAAGGCCTCGTGCATCATCGTGTGATGCGTGACCTCGTCCTCGAATGCCGTGAACTTGGTCTTGTCCGGCAGCTCGCCGTTGATCAGCAGGTAGGCCACCTCGAGAAAACTCGACTGCTTGGCCAACTGCTCGATCGGATAGCCGCGATACAGCAGCACGCCGGCATCGCCGTCGATGAAGGTCACGGCGCTGCGCGTCGCCGCGGTCGCCATGAAGCCCGGATCGAAGGTGAAGTAGCCCGTTTCCTTGTTGAGCTTGCCGATGTCGATCGCCGGGTCGCCAAGCGTCCCTGTCACGATCGGAAGGGGCGTGGTCTTGTTCGTGGCGGGATCGGTGAGCTGGACGATTTTGTCGGACACGACGGACTCCTGGCTGCGTGCCGCCGCTACGCGCACACGGCGGCGAAGCGGCAGCGGGATGCGATAGGTGGCCGCAATGCTACGTCGCGGTCAACACACAATTATTGCATGGCAGCATGTGCGTGCGGAGGGCTTTCGAATCAAGCCGACGGCCATGGCGCGCCCATCCGGATGAAAAGATCTTCATCCATGAGCCGTACCCGTAAACGCAAAACGCCGGCCCTTCGGCCGGCGTTGCGGAAATCGGTGCCCTGTTCCCGTTCGACGTCCCGCGCCAGGCGCGGGGCGACTCGGTCTTACTTGGCGTAGCGGCGACGGAACTTGTCGACGCGGCCTGCGGTGTCCACGATCTTCTGCTTGCCGGTGAAGAACGGGTGCGAATGGCTGGAGATTTCCACCTTGATCAGCGGATATTCCTCGCCGTCTTCCCACTTGATCTTTTCCTTGCTCGTCATCGTGGACTGCGTCAGGAACGAAAAGTCGCTGGAGATGTCCTGGAACACGACCGGCTGGTACTTCGGGTGAATGTCGGCTTTCATGAGTCTTCTCAGCGGCTTGGCGATGAATACAAGTGCGGCACTATAGCCTGCCGCGGGCGGCTCGTGCAAGTCCTGGCCGCCCTGCTCGAACAGATTCACCCCTTCGCGCCCTAGGCCGAACCCAGCGCTTGCGCGACGAGCGCCTGGAAGCGCGCCTGGTCGACGTCGAGCACGATGCGCGCGTTCGCAGGCCGGCCGAGACGGTCTTCCCAATCGACCACCGTGGCCCCGCGGGTCAAGCTGCCGGACAATTCGATCCCCACGTGATGCGCCTCGGCGCGATGCACGATGTCCGGCTCCAGCGCTACCGCCATCGCCAGGGCATCGGCGACGATCATGCCGAGGCGGCCGTGGGTCTCGCTGAAGCGGCGCGCCTTGCGAGAGATCGCCGCGTAGAACTGCGCGGCGGCATCGCCCGCGGCGACCGTGCGATCGAACCAGGCGAAATCCATTGCGTGACGCACGCAGGCCTCCCAGTCGACCAGGTCGAACTGCGGCCAGGTGGAAAACACGATGTGGGCGGCCTCGGGGTCGAAGCCGATGTTGAACTCGGCGGGCACGAGATGGGTGTTGCCGCGGCCGTTCACCGCGCCTCCCATCACGACCAGACGCGCGATGCGCGACGGCAGTTCGGGATCGAGCCTCAACGCCAGCGCAAGATTGGTCAGCGGCGCCAACGCGACCAGGGTCAGCCGCCCCGCCTGCTCGTGCGAAAGACGCAGGAGGGCCTCGACGGCATGCTCGTCGGACGGGTTTCGCTCCGAAAGCCGATAGCCGGTATCGCCGAAACCGTCGGCGCCGTGCACGAACCCCGCGTCCGCCGCAGGCAACAGCAGCGGGCACGGACAGCCTGCAAATACCGGAGTCTGCGCGCCGATCACGTCGATCAGCTTCAAGGCATTGGCGACCGTGTGCACGAGACCGACGTTGCCGGCCGCGATCGTCAGTCCGGCAACACGCGCGTGGCGATGCGCCATCAGGATCGCCAGCGCGTCGTCGACGCCGGGGTCGGTGTCGATCAGCATTCGGAGGGATTCGTCATGAGTCGGAGGCATGCTCGCGATGGTATCGCCAGTGGGCCTCGATCGCATTCGGCATCAGGCTTCACCGCTCGCTGCAGTTCATGCCTCCCCATCGATCCCATACGCGGCAAGCCGCTTCTTCGCATCGAGGACGTCCCGGTCCGACTCGGACCCCTCCGGCTTCCGGATCAGTCCGAGACGCTCGGCCAGTTTCTGCCTGCTCCATCGGAAGCTCGCGCGGGTCGCGCCGTGATAGTGATGCACCTTTTGCCACAGGGCATTCGGGAGCCCGATGAAATCGTAGCCTTGCGCCCGCAGCGTCTCGTGCATGAGCGCGCCCGTGTCGTACTCGTGGAAGATCGGCTTCTTGTCCTCGGCCAGGCGTCGTGCCTGCCACCGGTTGATGCCCGGAAGGAAAAATCGCATGCCCATCCAACGAGACAGGCGTGGATGTCCCGGCAGCTCGGTGAAACGTCGCGTCTGCGCAAAGCTGGCGCCCGACTCGAGTGCGGCGCGCACCGCCTGCGTCCGCAACAACGTGAGCGGTATCCACATGCGTTCGGCATACAGGCCGATGCCGGCGGGAACGCCATGCTGGCTGCCCATGCCCTCCGCAGCATGGACGAACCCCGCGCCATAGGCTTCGGGACGGCGATCCATTTCCTCGATCATCCGCTGCACGACGGCTGGATCTTCGATCTCGACATCGGAGTCGACCAGGAGAATCCGCTCGGCAGGCGAATGCTCGAACAAGGCATCGAGCGTCAGCCCATGCGTCCGCAGGGGCCAGCTCATCCAGTGGAAATCGATTCCATATCGTTCGCCGATCGCCGCGAGCAGGTCGCAACTGCCATCGCGCGATTCGCAGTCGATCAGCAAGATGGGGAGCCCCGTTCTGTGCGCCGAAACGAGCGCCAACGAAGTGAACCATTTGGTCCCGCAGTTGATGATCACCGCCATCGCGGGAACGGACGGGACCTGATCCAGCCCGGCGATTTTCTTGATGCTCATGGGCAGGACGCTCGGTCAAAGCGGTTGCCGCAAAGGCGGCGGCAACGTTTCATACCGAAGCATATCGTGCCGAGGAACCGACCCAGCGCGCGATGAGGCGTGCCGCAAGATGCGGGTGATCGCGCAACATGACTTCGCCCACGCGCTGCACCGACGGCAGCAGCCCGGCATCGCGCGCCAGATCGGCGACGCGAAAGGCGAGCTGGCCGGTCTGGCGCGTACCGAGCATTTCGCCGGGGCCGCGCAGCTCCATATCCTTTTCGGCAATGCGGAAACCATCGCCGGTTTCGCGCATGACCTCCAGGCGCGCACGCGCCATCTGCGACAACGGATTCTGATACAGCAGCACGCAACTCGACGCGGTGCTGCCGCGGCCGACGCGACCGCGCAGCTGGTGCAGTTGCGCCAGCCCCAACCGTTCGGCGTTCTCGATGATCATCAGGCTCGCGTTCGGCACGTCGACACCGACCTCGATGACCGTCGTGGCGACCAGCACGCGCGTCTCGCCGGCCTTGAAGGCATCCATCGCGGCCTGCTTCTCCTTCGGCTTCAGCCGCCCATGCACCAGGCCGATGCGCAGCTGCGGCAGCGCCGCCGCAAGCTCGGCGTAGGCCACTTCAGCCGCCTGTGCCTCCAACTGCTCGGATTCTTCGATCAGCGTGCAGACCCAATACGCCTGGCGGCCCTCGGCGCAGGCCGCGCGGATTCGCTCGATGACTTCTCCGCGGCGGCCGTTCGAGATCGCGACCGTCTGGATCGGCGTGCGCCCCGGCGGCAGCTCGTCGATCACCGATACGTCGAGGTCGGCGTAGGCCGTCATCGCCAGCGTGCGCGGGATCGGCGTCGCGGTCAGCACGAGCTGATGCGGTACCGCCTCGCCGCTGCGTCCCTTGTCACGCAGGGCCAGCCGCTGATGCACGCCGAAGCGATGCTGCTCGTCGATGATCGCGAGCGCGAGCCGATGGAACGCGACACCCTCCTGCATCAGCGCGTGCGTGCCGATCACGATCGGCGCACCGGTTGCGACCGCGTTGCGCGCCGCTTCTCGCGCCTTGCCCTGCACCTTGCCCGACAGCCACACCGGCTCGATGCGGAGCGGCTGCATCCATGACCGGAAATTCTTCCAGTGCTGCTCGGCGAGCAGTTCGGTCGGCGCGACCAAGGCCGCCTGACAGCCGGCCTCGACCGCGGCCAGCGCGGCCAGCGCCGCGACGACGGTCTTGCCGGACCCGACGTCGCCCTGGACCAGACGCAGCATCGGCGTCGCCTTGACCAGGTCGCCGTCGATTTCGGCGACGACGCGTTGCTGCGCGCGTGTCAGCGCGAACGGCAATTGCCCGCGCAGCGCCGCGCGCAGACGCCCGTCGCCCGTCAACGCCGCGGCAGCGTGGCGTCGCACCTGCGCGCGGAGGCGCTTGAGGCTGAGGTGATGGGTCAGCAGTTCCTCGAAAGCCAGCCGCTGCTGCGCGGGATGCCGGCCGAGCGCCAGCTCGGCGACGTCGACGTCCTGCGCAGGGCGGTGCACGGTCAGCAGCGCATCGCGCAGCGATGCCAGCCGCAGCGGCGCACCGAGTTCGGCCGGAATCAGCTCGAGCGACGCCGCATCGGGCAGGCGATCGAGCGCACGAGCGATCACGCCGGCCAGACGCTTCTGGCCGAGGCCCTCGGTGGTCGGATAGATCGGCGTCAGGCGATCCTCGACCGGCGCCGGAGACTCTCCGTGCATGCGCCGGTACTCCGGATGCACGATTTCAGGACCATAGGCGCCGTGACGCACTTCGCCGTAGCACAGGAAACGCGCACCCGGCACGAACTGTTCGGCCTGGCTGCGGTTGAAATGGAAGAAGCGCAAGGTCAGCGTCGCGCGCGAGTCGTCGCAGATCGCGACGCGCAGCTGCGGCCGGTAGCGGAAGCCGCGCTCGACGGCTTCGACGACGCCCTCCACTTGCGCACTTTCGCCGATGCGCAGGTCGCGGATCGGCGTGACGCGCGTTCGGTCCTCGTAGCGCAGCGGCAGATGGAACCAAAGATCCTGCACGCGCGCCAGGCCGAGCCGCTGCAGCGTCTGCGCGAGCGCGGGGCCGACGCCAGGCAGCACGGTCACCGGCGCGAGGCCGGCATCGGCGTCAGGAGCCGCGGGGATACTCGCTGAGCGCGCCATCGTTCGCGCCCGGCCCGCCCACTTATTCGCCGAGGACGAGGATGGCGTCGATCTCGACGCGCGCACCGCGAGGCAGGGCCGATACGCCGATCGTCGAACGCGCGGGAAACGGTTCCTTGCAGTATTCGGCCATCACGGCGTTGACCGCCGCGAAATCGCCGAGATCGGTCAGATAGATGCCGGCACGTACGATGTCGGCGAGCGAACCACCGGCGGCGGCGCACACGGCCGTGAGGTTCTCGAAGACGCGACGCGCCTGCGCGGTGATATCGCCTCCGACGAGCTCGCCGGTGGCCGGATCGAGCGGAATCTGACCGGACAGGTAGACCGTCTGTCCCGCGCGGACGGCTTGCGAATACGGACCGATCGCCTTCGGCGCCTGTTCGGTGTGGATGATCTTGCGCGACATGGGACTCCAAGCCTGGACGAACACGGCCGCGAGTTTCGAAGGTCAAAACTCAAAGGTCAACCGCGGCGGCGACTGGCCGCTCTCGCAAGGTCAGACCGGATGCCGCCGCACGCCGGTGACGACGTGCAGGCGGCGCACGCGCCGCATCACGTCGGCAAGATGCTTGCGCCCTTTCACTTCGATCGTGAACAGCATCGTCGCGGTGGAAAGGTCGCGCTCCTTGTATTCGACGTTCTCGATGTTCGAGCCCGCCTCGGCGATCGCCGCGGCGACCTGGGCCAGCACGCCGGGCTTGTTGCTGACCTCGATGCGCAGCTCGACCTTGTAGTCGCCCTGCACGTCGGCGTCCCACGCGATTTCGATGCAGCGCTCGGGCGACTTGCGCAGTTCCGGCACGTTCGGGCATTCGACGCGGTGCACGACGATCCCCTTGCCGGCCGACAGGTAGCCCATGATCTCGTCGCCCGGTACCGGATGGCAGCAGTTGCCGAAACTGAGCACACCGCGCTCGGCGCCGGTGATCAGGATCTTCTCGCTGCTGTGCGGTCGCGCCGCGTGCGGCTGGTCGCCCTGGGTGTGGAGCAGCGCCTGCGCGACCGAGTCGGCGACGCGGTTGCCGAGCGCGATGTCGGCCAGGAGCTCTTCCAGCCGCTTGTATTTCTGCTCGGACAGATAGCGATCCAATACCGCGTGCGGAATGCCTTCGAGCGAAGCGTCGAGCGCATCGAATGCGCGATCGAGCATGCGATGTCCGAAATCGACCGCATCCTCGTGCTGCAGGCGCTTGAGATGATGGCGGATCGCGGTGCGCGCGCGCCCCGAGACGACCCATTCCAGCCATTGCGGACTCGGCGCCGCCGACGGCGCCGTGACGATCTCGACGGTCTGGCCGCTGACCAGCCGCGTGCGCAGCGGCACCAGCTTCTTGTCCGCGCGCGCAGCGACCGCGTGATCACCGACGTCGGTGTGCACGAAGTAGGCGAAGTCCAGCGCGGTCGCGTTGCGCGGCAGGGCGAGGATCTGCCCCTTCGGCGTGAACAGATAGACCTCGTCGGGAAACAGATCGACCTTGACGTTCTCGATGAATTCCAGCGAAGACGGCATCTGCGTCTGGCGGTCGACCAGGTTCGAGACCCATTCGCGCGCGCGGCTCTGCGCGCTGTTGGACGGCGACGAATCGGTCTTGTAGACCCAGTGCGCGGCGACGCCGCGCTCGGCGACGCGATCCATGTCCTCGGTGCGGATCTGAATCTCGATCGGCGCACCGAACGGCCCGAACAGCACCGTGTGCAGCGACTGGTAGCCGTTCGCCTTCGGAATCGCGATGAAGTCCCGGAAGCGCCCTTCCAGCGGCTTGTACAGCCCGTGCACCGCGCCGAGCGCGTGATAGGAGTGCGGCACGCTGTCGACGACGACGCGGAACCCGTACACGTCCATCACCTGCGCGAACGATTTGTGCTCGCCCTGCATCTTCGAATAGATGCTGTACGGCGACTTGATCCGGCTGACGACGCGATGCGGGATCTGCTCGGATTCGAGGCGCGCATTGAGCGCCATCTCGATGCGCGACATCGCTTCGCGGCGGTTGCCGAGCAGCGCGCGGATGCGTTCGGAGATGACGCGGTGGCGATCCGGATGCAGCGCGCGGAATCCGAGATCCTGCAGCTCGGCCTTGAAGCGGTTCATGCCGAGGCGCTGCGCGATCGGCGCGTAGATGTCGAGCGTCTCGCGCGCGATGCGGCGGCGGGCGTCGGCCGCCATCGAGCCGAGCGTGCGCATGTTGTGCAGGCGATCGGCCAGCTTGATCAGGATCACGCGCAAGTCGCGCGCCATCGCCAGCAGCATCTTGCGGAAACTCTCCGCGGCCGCTTCCTGGCGGTTGCGGAAGCGCACCTTGTCCAGCTTGGTGACACCGTCGACGAGTTCGACCACGGTCGCGCCGAACTCGGCGCCGATCTGCTCCGAGGTCAGCTGGGTGTCTTCGAGCGTGTCGTGCAGGATCGCCGCGATGATCGTTTCGGCGTCCATGCCGAGTTCGGCGAGGATGCCCGCGACCGCGACCGGATGCGTGATGTACGGCTCGCCGCTCTTGCGCGTCTGCCCTTCGTGGGCCACCGCGCCTACCTCGTAGGCGCGACGCACGCGCGCGACCTGTTCGGCCGGCAGATAGACGGCCAGCTGCTGCTCGAGCGCCCGTACGTCGGCGGGAGGTTGGCTCACCGTCGGCGCCCGCGCATGCAAGGCAGCAGTCGTGGCCATGTCGCGCCGCTCAGGCTGCTCCGGGGAGACTTCTGCGCTGGCGTCGCGATCGGGACATCAGAGGTCGTCGCCGCCCTTGCCGAGATCGTCGTCGACTTCCGCGGCAGCCCATTCCAGCGCCTCGCGCTCCTTGCGCTCGCGTTCCTGCTTGTCGATCTCGTCGATCATCGTCTGATCGACCTTGCGATCGGCGATCTCGCGCAGGGCCAGCACGGTCGGCTTGTCGTTGTGACCATCGACCGCCGCCGTCGCGCCCTTGGCGAGCTGGCGCGCGCGCTTGGTGGCCATCAACACGAGCTCGAAGCGGTTGTCCACCACTTCGAGGCAATCTTCCACGGTAATACGTGCCATCCCACTTACCTCTCGAAACCGTATCTCATCGAAACCGAAATCAAAGCCAATTCATGGCTTTAGCCAACCTCATTGTAGCGCTTCGGGTTTGTGCGGCGCAAACAAACCGGCACCGCGGCTGCCGGCTAGTGCATCTGCGCCCCCATTTCGCGTAGCCTTGCACTGCGGAAAGGGATTACCAGTGCCGCGGGCGACCGACGCGCGTGCACCATCGAGACGATCATCCATGCGATTCACATCCGAATACGCTCACCTGCGTGCGGGCCTGTTGGCGCTCAGCGTCGGGATCCTGGCTGGCTGCACGATCGCCCGGCCGCGCACCGACGATCCGTGGGAGGGCTTCAACCGCAAGATGTACGCGTTCAACGACGCCGCCGACAAGGCGGTGATTCGTCCGGTCGCGGCCGGCTATCGGAAGGTCACCTCGCAGAATGTGCGACGCGTGATGTCGAATTTCTTCGCCAACATCAAGATGCCGATCACGATCATCAACGACGTGCTGCAGGCCGACCCCAAGTCGGCCGCGCGCAACACCGGTCGTTTCGTGATCAACACCACGGTCGGCTTCATCGGCCTGTTCGACCCGGCCAGCGAGATGAAGCTGCCGCCGAACGAAACCGATTTCGGCGTCACGCTGGCGAAGTGGGGTCTGCCTGAAGGTCCCTACGTGGTGCTGCCGCTGGTCGGTTCGACCACGGTACGCGACTTCTGGCGCCTGCCGGTCGACAACTACTTCGACCCGATCGCCTGGTACGGCCGCGAACACGACAACAGCTTCCTGCAGGAATACGGCCCGAACCTGCTCTACCTCGTCACCTTGCGCGCACGCGGCATCGAAGCCGAAGGCCTGCTCGAAGGCGTCTACGATCCGTACGTGTTCTACCGCGACGCCTACCGGCAGCGGCGCATCTACGACATCTACGACGGCCAGCCGCCGGCGGACATCATCGAGCAGATGCAGGGCACCAACGACATGGACGTGGACAAGCTGCTGCAGGAACAGCACGACTACGAGAAGAAGCAGGCCAAGCCGGCCAAGACCAACGAGTGACGCGGTTGTCCAGGATCAGGCGATGCCGAGCAGCGGCTCGGCGTCGCACAGGTGAGCCAGCGCCTTCAGCTCGGCCGGCACCGCCGTAAGACGCAGCCGCACCTTGCGGCGGGCCGCCTCGGCGGCCCAGGCGAGCAGCAGGGCCAGCGTCGCGCTGTCGACATCGCGCAAGCCCGAAACATCGACGATCAGATCGGACGCGCTGCCGTCGAGCAGCTCGGCGCCGCGCCCGAAGGCGGCGGCAGCCTGTTCGAAACCGACCGCGCCGGCAAGGCGGGCCTGGCCCGCGCCGACGCGCTCGATGCGCAATCCCTCGCTCACTGACCGCCCTGCTGCGTGTGCTCCATGGTCTCCAGCGTCTTTTCGCCCTGCGTTTCCAGGCGCGTGATCAGCGCGTCCAGACTGGACTTCTGGATCTCGGCGCCGACCTGGTTGCGATAGTTGGTGATGTACGAGATACCTTCGATGATCACGTCGTACGCCTTCCAGTCGCCTTCCTTCGTCTTGCGGAACGCATAGTCCACGCCGAGCGTCTTGCCGTCGTCGAGCACAACCTGGGTGCGCACGATCGAGCGCTTGTCGTTGAGGTCGCCGTTGCTCGGGAGCACGCGCACGCGCCCCTTGGTGTAGTTCAGCAGACCTTCGGCGTAGCGATGCGCGATCGAGTTGTAGAACGCCTTGGCGAAGCGCGCGCGCTGCTCCGGCGTCGCCGTGCGCGCGTTCTGGCCGAGCACGAGGATCGAGGCATAGTCGATGTCGAAGCGCGGCAGCAGGATGCCGTCGATGATCTTGATCAGCTTGTCGTGGTCGCTCTTCAGCTCCGCCTGATGGCCTTCGATCGCCTTGCCGAGATCGTCGGCGATGCCCTGCACGACCTGGTCGGGAGTCGGTGCGTCGGCGTGCGCCGGCGCGATGGCTGCGGCGCCGAGCAACAGGGCGAACGCTAGACCGATGGTGCGCAACATGGATGGCTCCTAATGCTTGTTGGTGTCGGTAGGTGGCGCGGCGGCGGGCTTGCCGGCATCGGCGGGCGGGGTGTCGCCGTTCGCGGGCTTCTGCGGCGGCGACCCGTTGACCAGGAACTTGCCGATCAGGTCTTCGAGCTGCATCGACGACTGCGTCAGCACGAATTCGTCGCCGTCCTTGAACATGTCGGGCGAACCGCCCGGCTGGATGCCAACGTACTGATCGCCGAGTAAACCGCTGGTGAATATGGCGGCCGACGAATCGTCCGGCAGGTCGTGGTAGCGTTTGTCGATCGAGATCTTCACCTGCGCCTCCAGCTTGGTCGGATCGAGCGCGATCGACTCGACCGAGCCGATGCGCACGCCGGCCAGCTTGACCGGCGCGCGCAGCTTCAGCTGGCCGATGTTGGTGAAGCGCGCCTTCAGCGTGTAGCTGTCGCCCTGGCTGAAGTTCGCGACCGACGTCGTCTGCGTCGCGAGATACGCGAGCGCAGCGAAGCCGAGCAGGATGAACAGGCCGGTGCCGACCTGGTAGGAACGTCGTTGGGTCACGTGCAGTGCCTCACATCAAGAATGCCGTCATCACGAAATCGAGCGCCAGCACGACGATCGAGGAAAATACGACCGTGCGCGTGGTCGCGTAGGCCACGCCTTCGCTGGTCGGCGGCGTCGTGTAGCCCTGGAACGCCGCGATCAGCGTGATCACGGCGCCGAACGCGAGGCTCTTCCAGACGCCGTTGATCACATCCGTCCAGACGTCGACGCTGGCCGTCATGTTCGACCAGAAAGTGCCGTTGTCGAGACCGAGCCAGCTCACGCAGACGACGTGTGCACCGAGGATCGCCAGCGCATTGAACACGCACACCAGCAGCGGCATCGCGATGATGCCCGCGAGGAAACGCGGAGCAACGACGTAGGCGAGCGGATCGACCGCCATCATCTCCATCGCGGAAAGCTGGTCGGTCGCGCGCATCAGGCCGATTTCGGCCGTGATCGAGGTGCCGGCGCGACCGGCGAACAGCAGCGCGGTCACGACCGGACCGAGTTCGCGATACAGCGCAAGCGCGACCACGGTTCCGCTCATCGCCGCACTGCCGAAGCGCGACAGCACATCGTAGAGCTGCAGGCCCAGCACCGCGCCGACGAACAGGCCGCAGGTCATGATGATGACCAGGCTCATCGCGCCGACGAACCAGATCTGCCGCACCGTTTCCTTGAAGTGGCGCAGGCTCTTCGGAATCGCGCCGAGTATCTGGAACAGGAACAGGCCGCAAGCGCCGACCTGGGCCAGCGCATCGGCGATGCGCGAGGGCTCCTTGCGCACGGCGCTCATGCGGCACGCTCCGGCTGCGCCGGCGCCGGGAATCCGAGATCGGTCGCGTAGTCGCGTGCCGGGTACTGGAACGGGACCGGCCCGTCCGCTTCGCCGCCGAAGAACTGCTTCGTCCAGGCCGAGTCGGCGCGCGTCAGTTCGTCCGGCGTACCGCGCGCGACGACCTTGCCGCCGGCGATGAGGTAGACCAGATCGGCCGCGCGCGCGACGGCGGCGAACTCGTGCGCGACCAGGATGCTCGTGAGGCCGAGCGTGTCGTTCAACGTGCGGATCAATTTCAGGACCTGGTTCAGCGCGATCGGGTCGAGTCCGACGAACGGCTCGTCGTAGAGGATCAGCATCGGGTCGCGAATCATCGCGCGCGCCAGGGCGACGCGGCGCGCCATGCCGCCGGACAGTTCGCTCGGCATCAGCTCGGCCGCTCCGCGCAGACCGACCGCCTGCAGCTTGGTCAGTACGATGTTGCGCACGATCTCTTCGGGCAACCGAAGGTGCTGGCGCAGCGGGAAAGCGACGTTCTCGAAGACGCTGAAATCGGTCAGCAGCGCCGAGTTCTGGAACAGGAAACCGATCTTCTCGCGCAGATCGAACAGCGCATTGCGCGACAGCGTCGGCACGTCGACGCCGTCGACATGGATCTGGCCGGCGTCCGGCATCAGCTGGCCGGTGATGTGGCGCAGCAGCGTCGTCTTGCCCGTACCGCTAGGCCCCATGATCGCGGTGATCTTGCCGCGCGGGATGTCCAGATCGATGCCGTCGAAGATGGTCTTGCCGTTCAGCACGGTGCGCAGGCCGCGCACCTGCACGAGGGCGGCGTCGCTTTGTGCAGCACGAGCGGTGGCGCGGGCGTCGGTCACTCGATTCGGTTCCATGCGAGGGGTGCCGCCGCAGGGGGCACACGCGGCGCGGCTACCTTAGCCGATGCGAGCACACGGCCGCCAGCGGCTCGGCGGCGCGTTCAATCCTTCTTCAGCAAGTCGTCGATCAGGGCTGCGTGGCGCGCGAGCTGCGCGCTGCGGCGCAGGCGCTGGCAGGTCACGATGGCGCGCAGGTCGGCCAGCGCGTCGGCGAACTCGTCGTTGACGACGACGTAGTCGAAATCGGCGACGTGCTCGATTTCGGCGCAGGAACCGGCGAGGCGGCGCACGATCGTCGCAGCATCGTCGGACGCGCGCGAACGCAGCCGGCGCTCGAGCTCCTCCCGCGACGGCGGCAGGATGAAGATGCTGACGCAAGCCGGCCATTTCGCACGGACCTGGCGCGCGCCCTGCCAGTCGATCTCGAGCAGCACGTCCCTGCCCTGCGCGAGCAGCGGCTCGACCGCCTCGCGCGAGGTGCCGTAGAGATTGCCGAACACTTCGGCATGTTCGAGAAACGCATCGTGCGCGACCAGGTGTTCGAACACGCCGCGATTGACGAAATGGTAGTGCCTGCCGTCGACGTCGTTCGGCCGCGGCAACCGTGTCGTATGCGAGACCGACAGCGCGATGCCGGGCTCGCGCTCGAGCAGCGCGTTGACCAGGCTCGACTTGCCGGCCCCGGACGGTGCCGCGACGATGAACAAGGTTCCGCTCATTCGAGGTTCTGCACCTGCTCGCGCATCTGCTCGATCAGCACCTTCAGTTCGACGGCGGCGTTGGTCGTGCGCGGATCGGCCGCCTTGGAGCCCAGCGTATTCGCCTCGCGATTGAATTCCTGCATCAGGAAATCCAGGCGCCGGCCGACGGCTTCCTTCAAGCCGAAGATGCGGCGCGCCTCGGCCACGTGCGCGGTCAGGCGGTCGAGTTCTTCGTCGACGTCGATGCGCTGCATCTGCAGGACCACTTCCTGTTCGATGCGGCCCGGTTCCAACGGCTGCTTGAGTTCGGCCAGGCGCGTGTCGAAGCGCGCACGCAGCGCAGCGCGCACTTCGGGCAGGTGCGCGCGCACCTCGGTGACGATGCGCTCGATCCCGTCGAGGCGCTCGCGCATGAATCCGCCGAGGCGTTCGCCCTCGCGTCCGCGCGTGGCGACCATGTCGGCGAGCGCCGCATCGACTACGCCGAGCGCCGCCTCGCGCAGGGACTCGATGTCGGATTGCCGATCGAGCAGCACTCCCGGCCAGCCGAGCAGCGAGGTGAACTCGACGTGCATTTGCGGAAAGCGCGCCGCCAGGGCTTGGGCCGTGTCGGCCAGCCTCGCGACCAGGGCTTCGTCGACGGCGATCGCGGCGGCATCGGCAACGGCCGGCTTCCAGCGCAGGCCGAGGTCGACTTTGCCGCGCGAGAGCTTCGCCGCGACCCGCTCGCGCACGGCCGGCTCCAGCGAACGCAGTTCGTCGGGCAGGCGCAGACCCAGTTCCAGATAGCGGTGGTTGACCGAGCGCAGCTCGATCGCCAGCGTGCCGTGGCCAATATCGGCTTCGGCGCTGGCAAAGGCGGTCATGCTACGCAGCATCGGCGGATCCAGGGGGCGGAGGGGGCGCAATGGTAAACTCCGCGGCCCAATTGCCAAAGCGCTCTCTTGCATGAGCTTCGCACGTCCCTCCGGCCGCAGCGCCGATCAATTGCGCCCCGTCAGCATCGAGCGCCACTACACGCGCCATGCCGAAGGTTCGGTCCTGGTCGCTTTCGGCGACACGCGGGTGCTGTGCACCGCGAGCATCGAGGAGAAAGTGCCGCCGTTCCTGCGCGGCAAGGGCGAAGGCTGGGTCACCGCCGAATACGGCATGCTGCCGCGCGCAACGGGCACGCGCACGCAGCGCGAGGCTGCGCGCGGCGGCCAGGGCGGCCGCACGATGGAAATCCAGCGCCTGATCGGGCGTTCCCTGCGTGCCTGCACCGATCGCCAGGCGCTCGGCGAGCGCACGATCACGCTCGACTGCGACGTGCTGCAGGCCGACGGCGGCACGCGCACGGCCGCGATTACCGGGGCCTACGTGGCCCTGGTCGATGCGATCCGCTGGCTGAAATCGCGCAATGCGATCAAGCGCGATCCGATCTTCGGCGCCGTCGCCGCCGTTTCGGTCGGTATCGTGCAGGGTACGCCGGTGCTCGATCTCGACTATGCCGAAGACTCGGCCTGCGACACCGACATGAACGTCGTCATGAACGACGGCGGCGGCTTCATCGAGCTGCAGGGCACCGCCGAAGGCCATGCCTTTCGCCGCGAGGAACTCGACGCGCTGCTCGCGCTGGCCGCGCACGGCGTGACCGAACTCTGCGCGAAGCAGCGCGCGGCTCTGGAAGCTTAGGGCCGGCGCGCGGACGGCAGCGCACGCGCAATCCATCCGGCACTCCTCTCGATACGGCCCCTTCGCCCCGCGCATTCCACGTCAAATGCAGAAAATCGTCCTCGCCAGCAGCAATCGCGGCAAGCTCACCGAAATGCGCGAGATCCTCGCCGACAGCGGCATCGAGCTGATCGCGCAATCCGACCTCGGCATCGACGATGCCGAAGAAACCGCGACGACGTTCGTCGAGAATGCGCTGCTGAAGGCGCGGCACGCGGCACGCGCGTCCGGGCTGCCGGCGCTGGGCGACGATTCCGGCCTGTGCGTCGATGCGCTCGACGGCGCCCCCGGGCTGTATTCGGCGCGCTACGCCGGCGCTCACGGCGACACCGCCGCCAATATCGCCAAGCTGCTCGACCGGCTCTCCCATGTAGAGGACGCGCGGCGCGGCGCGCATTTCCACTGCTCGATCGCGCTGCTGCGTACGCCCGACGACCCGGCACCGCTGATCGTCGAAGGCCGCTGGCCGGGGCGCATCCTGCGCGAGCAGCGCGGCAGCAACGGCTTCGGCTACAACCCGGTGTTCTTCGATCCCGCGTTCGGCCAGACCGCCGCCGAAATGGACGCCGCCACGAAGAACCGCGTCAGCCATCGCGGCCAGGCGCTGCGCGCGCTGCAGGCGGCGCTGGCGCCCGCGCAGCGCTGAAGCCGGCACGCGGCGCCTACAATCCCCCGATGTCGATGTCCGCGCCGCCGCTGTCGCTGTACCTGCACATTCCGTGGTGCGTGAAGAAGTGCCCGTACTGCGATTTCAATTCGCATGCGCAGCACGGCGCGCTGCCGGTCGACGCCTATGTCGATGCGCTGCTGGCGGACCTCGACCGCGACCTGCGCGATTTCGGCTCCGCCCTCGGCACGCGTGCGCTGCACAGCGTGTTCTTCGGCGGCGGCACGCCGAGCCTGTTCGGACCCGAGGCGATCGCGCGGATCCTCGACGGCGTCGCGGCGCGCATCGCGCTGCCCGACGGCATCGAGGTCACGCTGGAAACCAATCCCGGCACGGTCGAGCACGGCCGCTTCGACGAATACCTGCGCGCCGGCGTCAACCGCTTCAGCTTCGGCGTGCAGAGTTTCGACGATGCCAAGCTGCGCCGCCTCGGCCGCATCCACTCCTCCGCCGAAGCCGAGCACGCGATCCGCCTGGCACAGGATGCGGGCGTCGACAACTTCAATCTCGACCTGATGTACGCGTTGCCGGAACAGACCCTGGCCGAAGCGATCGACGACGTCGAACGCGCCATCGCGCTGCGGCCGACACATCTTTCGCACTACCAGTTGACGCTCGAGCCGAACACCCTGTTCGCCGCCAAGCCGCCGCCGCTGCCGGACGAGGACAGCGCCTGGGACATGCAGGAAGCCTGTCAGGCCCATCTTGCCGCCGCCGGCTATGCGCAGTACGAAGTCTCGGCCTATGCGCAAGCCGGCCGCGAGTGCGTGCACAACCTCAACTACTGGCGTTTCGGCGACTACCTCGGCATCGGTGCCGGCGCGCACGGCAAGCTCAGCGAGGCCGGCGGCCGCCGCATCGTCCGTACCGCCAAGCTGAAGCTGCCGCGTAGCTACCTCGAACGCGCCGAGCGCGACGAGTCCTTCGGCACCACGGCAGACGTCCCCGCATCGCAGCGGCCGTTCGAGTTCATGCTGAACGCGCTGCGTCTGAATGCCGGTATCGAATCGTCGGCCTTCGAGCATTACACCGGCCTGCCGCGGGAGACGATCGAGGCGGCCGTCGCCGCAGCGTGCGGACGCGGCTGGCTGCAAGGCGACACGACGACGCATCTGCAGCCGAGCGAAAGCGGCAGGCGCTTTCTCAACGATCTGATCGGCCTGTTCATGGCCGAGGACTGAAACGATGATCGAATGGATCACGCTGACGTGTCCGTACTGCGGCGAAAGCTTCAGCACGCAGGCCGACCTCTCCGCCGGGTCGCAGCGCTACGTCGAAGACTGCGCGGTCTGCTGCCGGCCGATCGAGGTTTCGCTGGCGATCGACGAGGACGGCGAACTGCGCGACGTGCACGTCGCCACGGATCGCGACTGAGCCACCGGCGAGCCGCACCGCAAGGCCGCTGGCCTGAATTGTGCATCGCATCTATTCGGGTTCGAGGCTACGTGCCAGAATCGGGCATCGACCGCGCGCCACCTGATCGTGGCGCTCGGCCGGTTACGGGGGAGGTGCCGCGTCGTCGCGCCGTCTGGATGCAGGCGATGCGGTTGCGCGGGAGAAGCCACGACGACGTCCTCGCGCCGTCGTAGCGTGGCTCAGCAGGAGACAGGGCGATTCGCCACGGCGACAGTGCCAGACTTGCCACGCTCGCGCAGCGATCCGAGCTGCCGGCGCGTGTGCGCGCGCTGCTGTCGGGCCTGCTCGAACGTACGCGCTCGCATTTCCTCGGCGTTCTGCCACGCACGCTCGACGAAATCGAAAGCGCGCTGTTCAAGCTGGCCGAACGCGCGGGCAGCAACGCGCTGCAGCAGGAGCGCTTCGCCAGCTTGCGCGAGATCAAGTCCAACCATGCGCAGATAACGTCGCGCTTCCTCTCGCATGTCGAGTCGTCGCTGGCGCAGGTTCGCGCGCCTGCCGGGCCGGCCCCCCTGCCCACGCAGGCATCGATCACCGCGCGCGCCGAACTCGAACTGGTCGATTCGTCCGTGCTCGAGGAGGACCTCGCGCTGCAGGAGATCGCCAGCAAGTCGGAAATCCGCAATTCGCAGGCGCTGTACGCCCTGTCGCACCGGCTAGGCGTGATCGCCGGGGAACCTGCGGCGACCAACGAAGTGCTCGCGCTGGGGCCGGTCAAGCTGGTCGACGCGTTCCGCGAAGCACTGCGCGCGATCGACCTCGGCGTCGAGTCGCGCGTACTGGCCTATCGCCAGTTCGATCGCGTCGCCCTGCTGCCGATCCCCGTTTTCTACCAGACCTTGAACACCTGGCTCGCCGAACAGCGCGTGCTGCCGAACCTGCAATGGCAGGCGGCCGGCAGCAAGCCGCGCGCAGGCGACGGCGGCCGCGAGCCCTTGATCGATCAGGTCGCGCAGGAAGCCCTCGCCCATCAGGCGCAGCACAGGTCCGGCTCCGGCGCGGCGCCCGCGCAGCACGCGCAGGACGTCGGCGATGCCGAACTGTTCGGAACCTTGCGCCACCTGCTCGCCGATCGCCGCCGCAACGCCGGCATCGACCACTCGCGCGGCAGCATGGCTCCGTCGGCGAGCCGCGACGACCTGCAATCCGTGCTCAGCGTGCTGCAGCGAAGCCCCGATGCCCGCGCGAAGTCCGCCGACGCGGTCTACGACAGCGGACAGTTCCGCGAGGACCTGCTCGACCAGCTGCGTCGCGCCGGCCCGCACGGCGATGCGCTGCAACTGGCCGAGGAAGACGCCGACACGGTCGACCTCATCGGCATGCTGTTCGACTACATCACGACGAACGTGCGCGAAGGCAGCGGCGCGGGCTCGCTGCTGAGCCGCCTGCGCGTGCCGGTGCTGCGCGTCGCGCTCGGCGACAAGACCTTCTTCACGCGCCGCAACCATCCCGCTCGCGAATTGTTGAACACGATCGCGGAGACCGGCGCGCGCTGGTTCGACGAGAGCGACGCGGACGCAGACCTGTCGCGCAAGATGCAGCTCGTCGTCGACAACGTCGGCGACGATTTCGACGGCGACCTGTCCGTCTTCGAAAACCTGCTCGCCGATCTCGGCAAGCACATGGAACTGTTGGCGCGGCGCGCCGAAGTCGCCGAGCGCCGGCACATCGATGCGGCCAAGGGGCGCGACAAGCTGGACGTCGCCCGCGAGACCGCGCGCGCCGCGATCACGCGCGTCATCCAGGGCGGCTCGCCGTCGCCGCTGGTGCGTTCGCTGCTCGAACAGGCGTGGACCGATGCCCTTGCACTGAGCGCGCTGCGACACGGCTCCGACGGCGCCGAATTCAAGCGCCGGCTCGGCGTGGCGATCAAGCTGGCGCGGCACGATGCGGCCACGTCGGCGGCGGCCGACCAGACGCTGCGCCAGGAACTCGACACGGGCTTGCGTCAGGTCGGGCTGCACACCGACGACATCGAAGGCGTCGTCGCCGGCGTGTTCGCACCGCCCGGCTCCGCCGATGCGAGCGCGGCGCAGCAGGCCGACCATGTCGATCACCTGCTCAAGGACAAGGTCCGCCTGGGCGGCGAGCCGGCGGCGCCGGCTCCCACGGTGGCGGCGCCGGTTCCGCTCACGGCCGAGGAAAGGGCGATGCTCGATCGCATGCGCACGATCCCGTTCGGCACCTGGTTCGATTTCGTGCAGAACCAGCAGGGCGCATCGGTGCGGCGCAAGCTGGCCTGGTTCTCGACCGTCACGGGCCGCTGCCTGTTCGTCAATCAGCGCGGCGTACGCAGCGAAGACCGCACGCTCGAACAGCTCGCCCGCGACATGGTCCGCGGCCAGGCACGCATGGTGGTGTCGACCGAGCCGTCGCTGATCGATCGGGCGTGGAAGGCGATCCTCGAGACGCTGCGCCTCGGCGGCACGCAGGAAGCGACCGCATGAACAGCCGGCACCTTGCAACGCGATCGGAGCGCGCCCCATGATCGAAAAGCGCCGTGGCCCGCGCAAGCGTCTCGATGTGCTCCTGCAGGTCAGCGACGCGATGACCGGCAACGTCGTCGGTCAGCTCGGAAACATTTCGCTGGAAGGCATGATGCTCGTGGCGAATACGCCCATCGTCGACGATGCGCTGTACCAGTTCGTCTTCCACCTGCCCGATGCGCATGGACAGTTGCGGCCGATCGAGGTCGGCGCCCACGAGCTGTGGAGCGAACGCACGAACATGCAGGGCCGCACCTGGGCGGGCTTTCGTTTCATCGACATCAGCCCCGGCGACCTCGCCGTGCTGCGCGAATGGATGACGCGGACGGACGGCCCGGCGCGCTGACGCTGCGCCAGGCTCCGCGGATCAATCTTTAGAGATCGAACGTCGCCGCACGCCCCGGACACGGGCTGTACGCGCGCAGGAAAAACTCCACGGTGGCACGCACGTGCGCGTCGACGTCGCGCTCGGACATCGGGGTGGAGCAGCCGCACAGCAGGCGGGCATGCAGCTCGCCCTTCAACAGCGCGAAGAACTGCGAAGCGGCGCGCGCAAGATCGACGATCTCGAGCTGCCCCGCCTCCACTTCCTTGCGCAGGAACTGCTGGAAGCCGACCTGCACGAGCTGAGGCCCGGCGTCCCAGAACAACTGGGTCAGTTTGGTGGCGCTGCCGGTGCCGGAGGTCAGCAGCCGGTGCAGCGCGATCGATTCGGGCGCCGTCACCAGCGCGAAGAACGCGCGCGCAATCGCCTCGAGTTGACCACGCACCGGGCCTTTCACGTCGACGTCGAACAGCGTTGCCGGCATCTGCTGCTCGCAGCGCTCGCGGATCGCCGCGAAGAACAGCGTTTCCTTGTCGGTGAAGTGGCTGTACACGGTCAGCTTGGACACGCCCGCCTCGTTGGCGATGGCGTCCATGCTGGTGCCTTCGAAGCCCGATCGCGGGAACAGGCGCTTGGCGGCATCGAGAATCGCGGCGCGCTTCTCGAGGTCCTTGGGACGGCCGGGGCCGCATGACTTGGCGATGGCTAAGCTCATGGCACACATACTACTGGACTGCTCGGTTCATTTAATATACTATACCCGACGGTACATGAATGGAACCGGTTGCGGGTTTCGGATTGCGACCTTTGCACGGCACGTGGGCCGCTGCGAATGATCCTTCCGATTATGCGCCCTGCGAGGGCGTCTTGCGCCGGGACATACGCCCAGTAAATGGGCGCGCTTGCCACCTCGTTTCAAGTCTCTCGCCGCGCCGCCCGGGAAATCTCCCCCTCCCCGCACCCGGGCGGCGAGGGCGGGAGCATGCGTTCATGTCGGACATCGTTGCGGACGCCCGCGCACGATGACGGATCGAGATCATGGGCGATGTCCGCGGAGACGTTTCCGCTATGGCTCATGTCTTGCTAGGAACGACGCCATGCAACCTTGTCCACTTATTCTGCATCTGTACAACGCAAGCGGCGATCGTGCCGGCAGCGGGGCCGTGCGATGACCACGCCGGCACTCGCCCAGAACGAGGAAAAAGCCAGCAGTGACGCGGGCATGCCGCTGCGCTACGCGCAACGCGCCTTCGCCGCGCTGATCGAGGAAACCGGTGCGGAAGGCGCCCGGAACGCCGGTGCGTTCCGAGCGGCGCAGCTGCGCAGCGCGGCGCGGCGGACATTGTCCGCGCTGTCCGCGGACGATCAGGCCGGCCTGCAGCGCTGGCTCGCCCTTCAATTGGCGAGCCACGACCTGCAGGAAGGTGGCGCGCTGCGCAATCCGCTGGCACGCGTCGATGCGATGCTGGCGGCGAATGTCGGCAACGCGCTGGCGCGCACGCTCGAGGAACTGTCCTCGCGCCGCGACGGGGCGGTGGCGGCCTGAGTGGGTAACGGCAGCGCGGTGACTTCCGGCACTTCGGCGCCGGGCCGCGCACCGCCAAGGTGGGATTTGCCGCGACCCCGGCGAGTACCTATGCTTCTCGTTCTATTTTGCGGCGGCAGGAAACATCGATGTTGACGAACACCGAGCTGGCGAGACAGAACATGGTCGAGAACCAGGTACGCACCTGGGAAGTGCTCGATCCGCGCGTGCTCGACGCATTGCGCACGGTGAAGCGCGAGGAATTCGTCCCGGTCCGTCACCGCGAACTCGCCTTCGCCGACATGGCCGTGCCGATCGGACATGGCGAAACCATGCTCAAGCCCGTCGTCGAGGGCCGTATCCTGCAGGCGCTGGCGCTCGAACCGGGCGAACGCGTGCTCGAAATCGGCACCGGCAGCGGTTTCTTGACCGCCTGCCTGGCGCGCCTGGCCGCCGCCGTCACCAGCGTCGAGCTGCACGCGGATCTCGCTGCGAGCGCGCGCACGCAACTGGCGGCGGCGCAAGTGCGCAACGTGCACCTTGAAATCGCCGACGCCGTCCGCGATTTCTCGACCGGCGATCGCTTCGATGCGGTCGTCGTCGGTGGTGCGGTATATGCGTTGCCCGAGCGTTTCCGCGCCTGGGTGAAGCCAGGGGGCCGTCTGTTCGCGATCGTCGGGGAGTCCCCGGCGATGCAGGCCACGCTGTACACACGCGCCGACGAAACGCACTGGACGTCGGAAAGCCTGTTCGAAACCGATGTCGCCTATCTCAAGAATGCCGAACCGCCGCGCCGCTTCACCTTGTAGCCGTAGGCGCGGCGGCAGAAAAAACCTTACATCTTTCGAGGATGATTCGATGATCCGCATCAGCACCCTGTCGCTGGCCGTGATGCTCGCCTTCGGCGCCACCGTCGTCCGCGCCGACGACCTGGTCCAGGTCTACCAGGAAGCGCGAGCGTCCGACCCGACGCTCGCCGGCGCCGAAGCCACCAAGCTGTCGACCGACGAGAACATCGACCAGGCGAGATCGGCGCTGTTGCCGCAGATCGCCGGCGCGCTGGACTTCACGCGCACGCGTGGCGGCGACGACAGCACGTCCCTGGTCCAGGACCCGAACACGGGCACCTATGTACCGGTTGGCGGCTATACGCGCACGGGCTACTCGCGCTCCCTCGGCGCCACGCTGAATCAGAGCATCCTCGACATCAGCAAGTGGACCGCGCTGAAGGCGAGCAAGTACAGCGCGCAGGCAGGCGCCGCGACCTACGACGCCGCCCAGCAACAGCTGATGATCAACACGGCGCAAGCGTATTTCGGCGTGCTCACCTCACTCGACGCCCTCAAGTTCGCCGATGCGAACGAGAAGGCGCTCGGCCGCCAGCTCGAGCAGGCGCAGCAGCGCTTCGATGTCGGTCTCGCCGCGATCACCGACGTCAACGACGCCAAGGCGCAGCATGACCAGGCCGTCGCCACCGTCATCAGCGATCAGAACGCGGTCGATACCGCGCGCGAGACCGTGCGCCAGCTCACCAACAAGGAACCGGGCGAATTCAAGAAGCTGCGCGAGAACCTGCCGCTCGATCATCCGACTCCGGACGATCCGAAAGCATGGGTCGATGTCGCGCTGAAGCAGAGCCCGATTCTTGCCGCTGCCGCGCTGAACGTCGACGCCGCGAACGCGAACATCAACACCGCACGCGCAGGCCACCTGCCGACCATCAGTGCACAGGTCGGCTATTCGCGCGCGCCCTCCTGGGGCGATATCCGGTCTGGTGGCGAAACGACACCGCTTTTCAGCGGCGATCCGAAGTGGGGCAGTACGATCACGCTGTCGTTGAACGTGCCGATCTTCACCGGAGGCTATACCCAGTCACGCGTGCGCCAGTCGATCTATCAGCGCGACTTCGCGCAGGACCAGTACGAACTCAACCGCCGCCAGGTCGAAGCCGCCACGCGCAACAACTACCGCTCGGTCATCGCCGGTGCGAGCGAAGTCGAAGCGACCAAGGCCGCGGTGATCTCCGCGCAGAGCTCGGTCGAGGCGACGCAGGCCGGCTATGAAGTCGGCACGCGCACGATCGTCGACGTGCTGATCAGCCAGCAGACGCTGCTGTCGGCGCAGAGCCAATACTCGTCCGCGCGCCATACGTTCGTGCTGAACGGTTTGCTGCTGAAGCAGGCGGCCGGCGTGATCGAACTGAAGGATCTCGAAGCGATCAACGCGCTGCTCGAGTAATTGGCAGCATCGACGCTCGTATGAGAAGAAGGCGGCCTGCGGGCCGCCTTTTTCGTTGCGGTCCGGTTTCTTCGAAACGCAGCGGCCGATCAGGGCGCCGGCCGCACCGACGACTCCACCGTCACCGGCACGCCGGCCAACACCTGCTCGACGATCGCCATCGTGCGCGCGACCGCACCGCGCTCGCGCTCCATGACGGCGCGCGCGGCGTCACCCATGCTGCGCCGCTCGACCTCGCGAGACAGCAGCCGCACGACGGCCGGGCCGAGCGCGTCGCCGTCGGCGATGCGCATCGCCGCACCGGCCCCGATCAGGTCCTCGGTGACTTCGGCGAAATTGAACGTCTGCGGCCCGACGATGACCGGCCTTGCGAGCGCGGCAGGCTCCAGCAGATTGTGTCCGCCGACCGGCACCAGGCTGCCGCCGACGAAGGCGACGTCGGCGGCCGCGTAGAACGCCAGCAGTTCGCCCATCGAATCGATCACGAAGCATTGGCACGCCGGGTCGGCGCCGCCTTCTTCGCTGCGCGTGGCCGTCCGGAAACCATAGGCGCGGCATGCCGCGGCGATCGGCTTGAAGCGTTCGGGGTGGCGCGGCGCGATCAGCAGCAAGGCGTCCGGAAAGCGCCGCAGGACCGCCGCATGCGCCTTCAGCACGATCATCTCTTCGCCCTCGTGCGTGCTCGCCGCGATCCACACCGGGCGGGCGCCGCCGGCGGCGAGGCGAAACGCGACGCCGTGCTCGCGCACCTCGTCGGGCACGTTCATGTCGAACTTCAGATTGCCGACGACGGCGAGCTTGGGTTCTGCCGCACCGAGCAGGCGCAGTCGGTCTTCGTCGGAGACCGACTGCGCGGCCACGAAGCTCGCGCAGCGGATCGCTCGGCGTACCAGCGGCTGGATCGGCCAATAGCCGCGCAGCGATTTCTCCGACAAGCGTGCGTTCGCGACGACGATCGAAATGCCGCGCTCCTGGCAGGTCATGAACAGGTTCGGCCAGATCTCCGTTTCCATGATCACCGCCAGGTGCGGGCGCACGCGATCGAGGAAGCGCCGCACCGCGGTGGTCAGGTCGTACGGCAGGTAGACGTGGAACACGCGGCCGCCAAACAGCTGCTGCACGCGATCCGAGCCGGTCGGCGTGACCGTAGTGATGACGAACTGCGAATCGCGGTAGCGCCGCATCAGGGCCTCGATCAGCGGCACCGCCGCATTGACCTCGCCGAGCGACACCGCGTGGATCCAGATGCTGCCCTGGATGCCCGGGTTGGCGAAGAAGCCGAAACGCTCGCGCCAGCGCGCGAAGTAGCCGTGGTACTTGAATCCGCGCGCAGCCAGCCGGTAGACGACGAAGGGCGTCAGCAAGTAAAGCGTCAAGGTGTAGATGAAGCGCTGGAACACGGCTCGGATCGACGATGAAGGCGCCGCAGTATAGCGATGCCGCCGCGCACGGCATCTGGCGAACGGCGGCTGCCACTACAATCGCAGGGATGCCACAAGCCGCCCCGCCGTTCCGATCCGCCCTGCTCGCCCCGCGCCATTGGCCCGCCTGGATCGGCCTCGCGTGCATCTGGCTGACCGCGCGACTGCCCTACCCGCTGCTGCTGCGCATCGGCCGCGGCCTCGGCCGGCTGTCGGCGCGACTGCTGCGCGAGCGCAGGCACGTCGCCGCGCGCAATCTCGCGCTGTGCTTTCCGGAGCTGACCGAGGCCGAGCGTGCCGCGATGCTCGAACGCAATCTCGTCGACGGCGGCGTCATGCTGGTCGAATTCGCGCTCGCGTGGATGGGTTCGCCGCGCGCGCTGGGGCGCGTGCCGCTCACGCTCGAAGGCATCGAGCACCTGGACGAGGCGCTGAAATCCGGCCGCGGCGTGCTGCTGGTCGGTGCGCATTTTTCGCACCTGGAATTGTGCGCACGCCTGGTGTCGCAGCGGATCCGCATCGGCGGCATGTACCGCGAGCACGACGACGCCGCGTTCGAGTGGGCGATCAAGCGCGCGCGACTTCGCTATGCCGACGCCATGCTCACCAAGGACGAGTTGCGCCAGACCGTGCGCTACCTCAAGGCCGGCAACACGATCTGGTATGCGCCCGACCAGGACATGCGCGGCAAGGATGCGGTGTTCGCGCCGTTCTTCGGCGTGCCGGCATCGACGATCACTGCGACGCACCACCTCGCGCGCCTTTCCGGTGCCCGCGTGATCCCGTTCTTCCACCGGCGGCTCGACGGCGGCGGCTACGCGATCCGGCTGGAAGCGCCGCTGGCGGATTTCCCGACCGCCGACGTCGTCGCCGACACCGCGCGCGTCAACGCCTGCGTCGAGCGCATGGTGCGCGAGGCGCCGACGCAGTACCTTTGGATGCACAAGCGCTTCAAGACACGACCGCCGGGGGCTGCGGACGTCTACTGACGGCGGCACAGCGGTCCAGGGATTCGGGGGAAACGCATGGCATTTCTGATCGTCGTCGTCTGCTGCATCGTCGGGCTCGCGATCGGAGGCACGGTCGGCAACGACGGCACCGCCGCGCTCGGCTTCTTCGGCGGCATCGCGATCGGCCTCGTGCTGGTTCGCCTGCGCACGCTCGGCGCGCACGTCGTGGCACTGCAGAAGCAGCTCGAAGAACTCGCACGCACGCAACGAGTGCAAGCCCCGGCGACGCGCACCGCGCCTGCGCCGACGGAATCGAGCGGCGAGATCCGCCTGCCGCCCGTGCAGGCGGCGTCGAGCGCACCGGCCAGCGCAAGGCCGCCCGAAGAGCCCTCGCGGACGGTCGAGCCTGCCGCCTTCGCACCGCCGCCGGTGCCGCCGGCGCTCAAGGTGCCTTCCCCGCGACCGGCAGCGGCGCAGGTGCCTGCTGAGCCCGACCCGATCACGCGCCTGATCGGCTGGGCGAAACGTTGGCTCAGCGAAGGCAACGTGCCGGTCAAGGTCGGCATGCTGGTGCTGATCGCCGGCGTCGGCGCCTTGCTGAAATACGCCTCGGACCAGGGCTGGCTGCGTCTTCCGATCGAGTTCCGCCTGGCCGGCATCGCGCTCGCAGCGATCGCCGCGCTCGCGTTCGGCTGGCGCCAGCGGCTGGACAAGCGCAGCTTCGCATTGAGCCTGCAAGGCGGCGCGATCGGCGTGCTGCTGATGACCGTGTTCGCCGCATTCCGTCTTTATGGACTGCTGCCGACCGGCGCTGCGTTCGCGCTGATGCTGATCCTCGTCGCCGGCACCGGCGTGCTCGCCGTGCTGCAGGACGCGCTGGCGCTGGCGGTACTCGGCATCGTCGCCGGCTTCGCCGCACCGATCCTGATCTCGACCGGCAGCGGCAATCACGTCGTGCTGTTCGCTTACTACGCATTGCTCAACCTGGCGATCTTCGCGATCGCCTGGGTCAAGCCGTGGCGAGCGCTGAACCTGCTCGGCTTCGTCTTCACCCATGCGATCGCAACGACCTGGGGCGTCCTCAAATACGAGCACGCGCTGTTCGGTACGACCGAGCCGTTCCTGCTGATCTACTTCGCGCTGTATCTGGCGATCCCGATCCTGTACGCGCGCCAGCGCGAGCCGACGCGGCGCGACCTCGTCGACGGCACGCTCGTGTTCGGCAATCCGCTCGTCGCCTTCGCACTGCAGGCCGCCTTGCTCGAAGGCGAACGCATGCCGCTCGCCTACTCCGCCCTCGCCGCAGCGGCGGTCTACGCGGTCCTCGCCTGGCTGCTTCTGCCGCGGGCACGTCTGCGCGTGCTCGGCGAGGCCTTCGCGGTGCTCGCAGTCGGTTTCGCGACACTGGCCGTTCCGCTCGCCTTGAGCGCGCGTTCGACCGCCTGCACGTTCGCTCTGGAAGGCGCGGCGCTGGTCTGGCTCGGCTTGCGCCAGCGGCAATGGCTGCCGCAGATCGCCGGCATCGTACTGCAGGCGCTCGCCGCCGGCGCCTTCCTGTTCGCGCTGATCGACGTCGGGCGCAGCGGCGACAGCATGGCGATCGCGAACGGCGGCTTCATCAGCGCCGTGCTGATCGCGGCGGCCGCGTTCGTCAGCGCATGGCTCCTGCTGCGTGCGCAAGCGCCCGTGCCGCATACGCTGCCGCTTTACCTGTGGGGCCTGGCCTGGTGGCTCGGCGCGGGATTGCGCGAGATCGATCGTTTCGTAGCCGCCGACCGCCGCGCCCCGGCCGTGCTCGGCTTCGTCGCGCTTTCCGCCGCGATGGCTGCGTTCGCGCATCGGCGCCTGCGCCGCCCCGCGCTGGCATGGACCGCAGCGCTCGGCGTCGCGAGCGCCGTCCTGCTCGTGCTGTTCTTTGCGGCCACCGGCGTGCGCCCGCTGTCGCCGCCCGGACTCGCCGCGTTCGCGCTGTTCGCGCTCGGCGGATTCTTCGCATTGCACAGCCTGCGCGACGAGACCGACATGACGCCGCGCGTCGCGCATCTCGGCTGGCTGTGGGCGTGGACGCTCGCCGCCATGCTGGTGCTGCGGCAGGCCGCGACCGACGCGAACCTGACGTTCTCCTGGATCGATGCCGCGACGCTGCTGCCCCTGCTGTTCGCGTGGGCGCTGGCACTGCTGCGCCCGGGATGGATCGCGCCGCCGATGGCGGCGCGCGTGGCCGAGCATCGCGGCCTGCTGCTTGCTTCGCAGGCGCTGTTGGCGATGCTCGGATTCTTCTCGCTTCTCTTCCACGATGGCGACAGCGCGCCGCTGCCGTTCATTCCGTTGCTCAATCCCGTCGAGCTCGCGCAGATCGGCGCTCTGGCCTGTCTGGCACGCTGGCTCGGCGATCGCGATATCGGCGCCGATCTGCTCAGGCAGCGGCCGGTCCTGCTCGCCGCAGCGGGTTTCGCCTTCGTCACGGCGGCGACGCTGCGCGCGGCGCACCAGCTCGGCGGCGCACCGTGGAACGACCAGATGTGGGATTCGAATCTCGCGCAGACTTCGCTGACCGTCGTCTGGAGCCTGCTCGGCGTGCTCGGCTGGGTCATCGGCTCGCGCCGCGGCCAGCGCATGCTGTGGCTGGCCGGCGCCGCACTGATGGGCATCGTGCTGGCGAAACTGCTGCTGATCGACCGTGCCCACCTCGGCAACCTGTTCGGCATCGCCTCGTTCATCGCCTACGGCCTGCTCTGCACCGTGATCGGCTACTTCGCCCCGGCACCGCCGCGCGCCGGCGCACGGGAGAACGCCGCGTGAGGCCGCATGCATGGCTTGCCTGCGTGTTTCTGTGCGGATCGCTGCGCATCGCCGCGGCAGCCACGCCGGCGGACTACGCCTACACGTTTCCTCTTGCCACCGGCGCGGCGGCGCCGAGCAGCGCGTGGCGCGTCGAGTTGACGCCCGAGGTGTACGCGTGGGTGCAGGACGACGGCCTGCGCGACATCGAGATCTTCAACGCGGCCGGCCAGCCGGTGCCGCTCGCGCGCATCGCCGGTACGACCACGACGACGACGCAGGAACTCGAATTTCCCGTGCCCGTTCTCGCGCTGCCGCCGACGACGGCCACGACGCCCGCCGGCGACCTGCGCCTGATCATCGATCGCGACTCCGGCGGCCGCCTGCGCCGCATCGATGCCGGAGAACAGACTGCCGCGGCGCCGGCGCAGGCGCGCGACTGGCTGCTCGATACCAGCCACATCGAGCCTGCGATCGAGCGCATCCAGCTCGATTGGACGACGCCGGCGTCCGGCGTGGTCGCGAGGTTCTCGATCGAAGCCGGCGACGACCTGCAAAACTGGCGCAACGTCGGCAATGCGACCGTGCTCGTGCTCGAACAAGACGGCGCGCGTCTCGAACGGCGCGAACTCGCGCTCGGTCGCGTACACGCGAAATACTTGCGCCTGCATCGTCTCGACGACGGCGCCGAGCTCGGTGGACTTCGCGCGCGTGCGCGCACGCTCGAGCGCAGCAGCGCGACGCCGGCGCACGCGTGGGTGCGCGCCGACGCGACGGCGACCGGCGGCGCGCAAGGCGGTACGGCGCGATTCGAATACCGGTTGCCCGCCGCGTTGCCGATCGATCGCGCGCGCATCGAACTGGCCGGCGACAATTCGCTGGCTCCTCTGGTGCTGTCCGCACGGACTTTCGGCGGGGCGCGCGAGGATTGGCGCGAACTCGTGCGCGTCACGGCGTTCCGCCTGCGCCAGGGCGAGGACACCCTGCAGAACGACGCGTTCGACCTTCGCAGCACCGGGCGCGTGCGCGAGTTGCGCATCGATGCATCGACGCCGCTCGCCGCGGCACCGCAACTGACGATCGGCTACACCCCCGATGCGTTCGTGTTTCTCGCCGAGGGCAGCGGCCCCTACACGCTGGCAGCGGGCAGCGTGCATGCCCGGCACGCGGAGTATCCGGTCGACGCCGCACTCGCCAGCCTGCGCGCGAAACTCGGCCGCGACTGGCAGCCTCCGCCGGCCGCGCTCGGTGCCGCGGTGCGCAGTGGCGGCGAGGCGGCACTGCGAGCGCCGGCGCCGCCGTTGCCGTGGCGCAGCTGGATCTTGTGGGCCGTGCTGGTCGCCGGCGCCGCGCTCGTCGGCGCGTTTGCGATCAGCCTGCTGCGAGGAGCGTCGCGCGGGCCCTAGGGTCTGTCATCGATTGTCCAGCCTGCCGCGCCGGAGCCGGTTTGTTCGCAGGACGAGGAAGAGAGAGGGAGTGGATGCCGATCCACGACCGAGCGATGACGAAGTCATGCGGACAAACCGGCCCGGCCCTTCGGGTTGACCCGCAGGGACAACGCGGCTCGCTGGATAGTCGATGACAGACCCTATTCTTCGCGCGCCGCGAGCGCCGCGCAGTACAGCGCGAGCAGCCACCAGAAGAGCAAACCCCACCAGGCCGAATAGAACGCCAGGTGCGTGTTGATCGGAAAGCACATCGCGACGAGGGCGAGCGCCGGCGCGCGTGCGCGCGTGCGTGCCGCCGCCGTCGCGCGCCACCAGGCGCCCAAGGCCAAGCCAGTCCCGGCCAGCCAGCACGCCAATCCAACGAGGCCGGTCTCGCTGAGCACCTCCAGCACGATCTGGTGCGCATGCGAGGCGCCGAGGTCGCTGGTGTCCTCGACGAAGCGATCACCCTTCGTCGCGTAGCCGCGGTAGGCATAGCGAAAACCGCGCGCGCCGACGCCGGTCACGGGATGCGCGAGCGACATCGCGACGGCCGTGCGCCAGATGGTCAGGCGGCCCGCCGAAGCTTCGTCGACGGCGGCCTCGGTGCCGCGCAGCGCGAGCAGCGTACGCTCGATACGCGCACCGAAACCGGCCGAATCGTGCAGGGCGAACGCGCCGATCCCGGCGACGCCGACGCCGAGTGCGAAGATCGCAGCGAAAAAATGCCGCCGGCTGCGCGTCTCGCGCCAGGCGATCAGCAGGCAGACCAGCGCATACGAAAGCCATGCGGCACGCGATCCGGACAACAGGATCGGCGCAATCAGCAGCGCAGCGCAGAGCAGGAGTCCGCGCAGCCCGAAGCGTTCGCGCGCGGCCAGCAGCACGAACGGCGACAGCGTCGCGAGCACGGGTCCGAGCTTCAAGTTGCCGGCACCGAAAATGCCGGACAATCGCTCCGCCTCGGCCGCACCGCCGAGACTGTAGCCGGTCGCGATCTGCACATAGGCATCGATGACCCACAACAGCACGACCGCGCCGATCGCCGCGACGAACGCAGGCCATCTCGACGCATCGCGCAAGGCCCAGACGGCGAACACCACGAACGGCAGGAAACGCAGCGTCGTCGCGGTCGTCGCCCACGTCTTGGCGGGTTCGACAGCGGCGATCCCCGAAAGCAGCGCAGGCAGCCAGTAGCAGGCGAACAGCAGCAGGGCGAGACGGAAGTCCGCATCGCGCAGGTCGATCCGGCGGCGTGCAGCGAGGACCAGTGCGACGACCGCGCCCAGCCCGATCGCCGCTTCGGACGCCCGCCCGACCGGCAGCAGCACCAACACGGCGAGAACGATCAGCGCCGGCCACAGCGCGGCGCGCGTTGCGAATGCTGCAGTCACGAGAATTCCGCCGCGATCGAAACGCGCATTCTAGGGGTTGCCGGCGCGCGACGCGCCGGCCGAATCGCGCGACGCGGATCAGCGACGCGCCAGCTCGCGGTACAAGGCGAGCGTCGCCGCCTGCATGTCGACCAGCCGGTAGCGTTGCAGCGGGGCGATCGCCGGCGCATAGCGCAGCAGTTCGGCCGCACGCTCGGTCAGGCGTTCGCGCTCGCCCGGCGGCACGCGGCCGGCTGGATACAGATCGGCGAGCAACTCGCCGACGCCGCCGTGGTCGTAGCCGAGTACCGGCCGGCACAGCGACAGCGCCTCGATCACCGTGCGGCCGAACGACTCCGGCTTGTTCGACAGTTGCAGCACCAGCGCCGAGGCGGCGTACACGTCGCGCGGATCGTCGCGCTGCGCGCTGATCGCGATGCGATCGGCGACGCCGCGCGCCTGCGCCAGCTGTTCGAGTTCGGCGATGTACGCCTCGCGCCCGACCTGGCGCGCGCCGAGCAGCAGGAGGCGCGTGTCGATGCCGCGCGCCTTCAGGTCGGCGACCAGCTCGATCGCGTCGGCATGCCCTTTCAGGCGCGTGCCGCGGCCGGGCAACGTCAGCAGCGGCGCGCCGGCCAGTTGCGGGAATTCGGCGAAGAACCACTCGCGCCAGGTCGAATCGGGCTGGTAGCCGTAGGGAAATGCTTCGGGATCGACGCCGCGCGGGATCACCACCAGCTTGGACGGCTCGGCTTGCGGATAGTTGTGCAGCAGGTAGTCGCGCACCGTGTTCGACACGCAGATCACGCGTTCGCCGCGCGCCATCACGCCGCTGTAGAAGCTCGGGCTGTTGAGCCCATGCGCGGTGGTGACGAAACGCGCTCGCGAAGAGCGTCCGCGCAGCGCGAGCCAGCCCAGCCACGCCGGCAGGCGCGAGCGGGCATGCACGATGTCGACGTTCTCGATGCGGAACAGGGCACGCAGCTTCGGCACCAGAAGCAGGCTCGGCAGCGACTTGCGGCCGATCGGCAGCGTCACGTGTTCGCTGCCTTCGGCGACGAGCTGGTCGACCATGCGTCCGCCCGACGAGACGACGATCGAGCGATGCCCTGCGGCGACGAGCGCGCGGCCGATCTCCAGCGCCGAACGCTCGGCACCGCCGGCGTCCAGCGCAGGAACCAGCTGCGCGATGGTCAGGCCGCCTGGCTGCATCGCGTCCTCAATCGGCCAAGGTGTATTCGGCGCCGCAATACGGGCACTTCGCATGGCCGCCCTGCTCGGCGATCGGCAGGTAGACCTTCGGATGCGAATTCCACAGCGACATCGCCGGCATCGGACAGCTCAGCGGCAGGTCGGCGCGGCTGACCTGATAGCGGTTCTCGGCGTTGGCCGGAATGCGGACTTCCGCCGCGGGATTTGGACGCGACATGCTGGGCTCCATCGACAGGACAAGCAGTGGGCATTCCAGTTTATCAGCACGACGCGTGCCAACTGCTTCACGTTTTCGGGGTGATTGCGTTCACACGGGCCCCATGAACCGAAGCGCGGCGCACCCCCCACCCTTTCGGCCTAGAATGCCGCCGGCGGGATTTCCAATCATGGCAGAGGGGGCAAGCACGTGGATTTCAACAAGTTGATGGCGCGCGTCAAGGCGATCCTGATGACGCCGAAGACCGAATGGCCGGTAATCGCGGCGGAACCTGCGACGGTGCCGGACCTGTACAAGAACTACATTGCGATCCTGGCGGCGATTCCGGCGATAGCCGGATTCATCAAGGGCAGCCTGATCGGCTACGGCATGTTCGGCGTCAGCTACCGGACGCCGATCGGCACGGGTATCACGGCCGCGATCGTCAGCTACGTCCTGAGCCTCGTGCTCGTCTACGTCGTCGGACTGATCATCGACGCGCTCGCGCCCAGCTTCGGCGGTGAGAAGAATGCGATCCAGGCGCTCAAGGCGGCAGCCTATTCGTATACGGCGAGCTGGGTCGCGAGCATCGGCGTGATCGTTCCCGGCATCGGCTGGCTGATCGCGCTGGCCGGCGGCATCTACGGCATCTACCTGCTCTATCTCGGCCTGCCGGCGACGATGAAGTCGCCGCCGGAGAAGGCCGCCGGCTATACGGCCGTCACGATCATCATCGCGATCGTCCTCGGCTGGATCGTCGCCATCGTGGTCGCGGGCGTCGCGGGCACCGGCGCCATGATGAGCGGCGCGATGCATTCCAGCCTCGGCAGCACCGGCGGCGAGATCACCATCGACAAGGACAGCTCCCTCGGCAAGCTCGACGCCTGGAGCAAGAAAATGGAAGCGGCCGGCAAGCAGATGGAGACCGCGCAGAAGACCGGCGACGCCGATGCGCAGGGCAAGGCGCTCGGCGCCGTCATGGGCGCGGCGCTCGGCGGCGGCGACCAGGTCGAGGCGCTCGGTCCGGATATGCTCAAGCCGTTCGTGCCCGAAACGCTCGGCGGCCTCAAGCGCACCGCGTTCAGCGCCGAGCGCAACGGCGCGCTCGGCATGCAGGTTTCCGAGGCGCACGCGACGTATTCGGACGGCGCCAATCGCAATCTGCGTCTGGAAGTGACGGATATGGGCACGGCCAAGGGCCTGATGGCGATGGCCGGCTGGGCTGCGCTGGACAGCAGCAAGGAAACCGACCACGGCTACGACAAAACCTACAAGCAGGACGGCCGCCTGGTCCACGAGGAGTGGGACAGCCAGGACAAGCGCGGCGAGTTCGGCATCGTGCTCGGCGAGCGCTTCTCGGTGAAGGTGTCGGGCAATGCCGACAGCGTCAACGAGCTGAAGGCGGCGGTCGCCAGCGTGAACCTCGCGGGCCTGGAAGCGCTGAAGGATCAGGGCGTCAAGAAAGGCTGAGCGCGACGGCGGCACGAGGTATACGAGCCCGTTCGCCGAATCCAATTCTTCCTTTGTACTGAAAGAAAAAAAGCCACCCGCCGCAGGGCGAGGTGGCTTTTTCTTTTTGCGCGGCGCGGACGCCGCGCGCGTCGACCCGGCAGGCCTGCCGGATCAGCCCTTCTTCTCGGCGGCCTTGGCGGCTTCCGCGGCGGCAGCCTTCGCGTCGATCGTCTCGCTGGTGATGCGGATCTTGATGTCGTCGCTGACGGCCGGGACGTACTTGGCGATGCCGAAGTCCGAACGCTTGATCGTGGTCGTCGCGTCGAAACCGGCGGCAGCGACCTTGCGCATCGGGTGCTCGCCGACCTTGTTGACGGTCACGTCGAGCGTCACGGGCTTGGTCACGCCGTGCAGGGTCAGGTCGCCGGTCACCTTGAGCTGGTCCGGTGCGGCGCCCTTCTCGACCTTGGTGCTCTTGAACGTCGCGGTCGGGAACTTGGCAGCGTCGAAGAACTCGTCGGTCTGCAGGTGCTGGTCGAGCTTGGGCACGTTGCTGTTGACGCTGGACAGCGCGATCTTCGCGGTGACCGAGGACTTGGTCGGATCGGCCTGGTCGAACTCGAGCGTGCCCTCGACCTTGCCGAACTGCGCGGTCGGGTTCGAATAGCCGAAGTGATTCCACTGGAAGACGACCTGCGTGTGGCCCGGGTCGAGTGCATAGGTCGCCGCGAAAGCGGGCGCGGAAGCCAGCGCGACGGCGGCGGCGAGAGCGAAACGACGGATCATGGGATGAACTCCTGTTGATGGAACGGATGGGGTTCGAACAATGGATCTTGCAAGCGATGCATTACGCCGAGTGGAGCGGACGACGATACGTCAGCCTTTCACCGAAACGAAGCGCACACCTCGAACAGCTTGAATCATGATCCACTAGCGTGCGGTGCCCGCTGCCCGCCGGCAAGTGGCGCCGCGCGGAAACATCGTTTCCTCTGCGCACACAATCGCCGAGCCGAGCCCGTGCGCGAAGTTCGCTCCGCGGCGGCGGCTCGGCTACCCTCTGCCGATGAACCCGCCGTCTTCCGCCGCCCCGCTGTGCTGGGCGATCAGCGATGGCGCCGCCGGCAACGAGCGTCAGGCACTCGCGCTGGCGCACGCCCTCGGATTCGTGCCGCGCGTGCTGCGCCTGCGCCTGCGCCAGCCGTGGGCGGCCTTTGCGCCGCGCCTGCGCCTGGGGGCACGCGCGGCGATCCGCGACGAATCGAACACGCCGCTGCAGCCGCCATGGCCGGATATCGCGATCGGCTGCGGCCGGCGTGCGGCCTTGCTGACGCGCGTGCTGCGCGACTGGAGCGGCAACCGCAGTTTCACCGTGCAGATCCTCGATCCGCGCATCGACAGCGAAGCATTCGACCTGGTCATCGCGCCCCAGCATGACGCGGTGAGTGGAATTCATGTGATCCGCAGCATCGGCGCGCTCAATCCGGTCGATCCGGCGTGGCTCGCCGACGGCCGCACGCGCTTCGCCGATCTTGCCGCGCTGCCGGCACCGCGCACGGCTCTGCTGATCGGCGGCTCCACCCGCGCTCAGCGACTCGACGCGGCGTATTTCGACGCACTGCTCGAACGGCTCTTCGCACGGCACGCGAGCGAGGGCGGCAGTTTTCTGGTCAGCGTCTCGCGCCGCACGCCCGCGGACATCGCCGCCCGGTTGCGCGCTGCGTTCGCGCAGCGGCCGGGGCGTTTCTGGAGCGGTATCGGCGACGGCGAGAATCCGTATGCCGGCTTCCTCGGCTGGGCCGAGCGCATCGTCGTCACGCCCGATTCGGTCAACATGCTGAGCGAGGCCTGCGCGACCGGCAAACCGGTCTATACGTTCGCGCCGCGAACAATCGGCGGCAAGCTGGCGGCGTTCCATGCGGAACTGCGCGCGAGCGGACACCTGCGCCTGCTCGACGATCCGCTGCAAGACACGCCGCAGCCGCCGCCTCTGGCCGAAACCTCGGCGATCGCCGAACTCGTGCGGCAGCGCTGGCAAGCCCAACGCACCGTCTAACGCGGCGGTTGCATCACGGCAGCACTGTTCATAGCGCGGCGCCCCGGCCCCATCGATGGGGCGAGAAGTGGGAGGCTGACGTGCGAACCTGCGCAGAGGCAATCCACTGCGCATCGGTGACGATGCCAGCGGAATGCGACGTCATCGATTGCGATGGGCCTCTCGCCGACTCGCCCCATCCTCTCCCCCGACGGAACCGCCGGGGGAGAGGGAGCGAAGCTCATCCGCTCAATCGACCCTGCGCCCGACGCGCCAGGTCAAGCCGAGCAGGCCGAGGCCGAGCAGCATCAGCATCCACACGTCCGTCGCCGGCGTCGCGATCGCCGTCGGCGGCGCGGCCACCGTGCCGATCGCCGTCGCCGAGCACGGCGGCGGCGTGCCCGACGGCGCGCACGTGGCCAGTCCCGACGGCGTCACGCTCGCCGTGTTCACGATGCTCGCCGGCGGGTTTTCACCCACCGTCGCCGTCACCGTGTACACCAGCACGCCGCCCGGCGGGAACAGCGCGATCGTCTCGGCGATCGCCCCGCTGCCGCTCGCATTCGCGCAGCTCGCGCCGCCCGATGCCGCACAGGTCCAGCTGTAGCCGGTCAGGCCGGCTGCGATCGGATCGCTGATCGTCGCGTCCGTCGCCGCGGCCGTGCCGACGTTGGCGACCGTCAACGTGTAGGTCGCCGTGCCGCCCGGTTGCAGTTCCGGCGTCGCCAGGTGCTTGGCGATCGACAGCAGCGGCGCCCCCGGCGGCGGCGTCACGATCACCGCGCAGCCCGGTGGCAGCGGCGTCGCCGAGCAGTCCGGCGGCGTGCCGCCCGTCGGGTACGCCAGGTTGCCGATCTGCGTGACATTGGCCGGCAGCGGACTGTTGACCGTGACGACCACGTGCAAGGCCAGCGAACCGCCCGCCGGGATCGTGAGATTGCTCCACGTCACCGTGGTGCCGGCCGCGCTGCCGCCGTTGTCCGCA
>Ga0070667_100000086_pt1 | contig 114861 bp, 99 predicted proteins | sample KBSS33metaG_FD_64659 | JGI IMG/M metagenome (GOLD analysis project Ga0070667, IMG submission 64659) | Switchgrass rhizosphere microbial communities from Kellogg Biological Station, Michigan, USA - KBS S3-3 metaG | ecosystem: Host-associated > Plants > Roots > Rhizosphere > Soil ...
CCGCCGGCAGACAGGACAAAATCTTCCTCCTTTGCCACCAGTTCTTCCAGGATCTGCTTTTCCAGATAGCGAAAATATTCTTCGCCCCGGCGCGTGAAAATGTCCGCTATACTCATGCCTTCGCGCCTCACCACGACGGCATCCAAATCATAAAAAGGAATATGCAGACGCTCTGCAATGCGGGTTCCCCAATGCGTCTTGCCCGAACCCATAAATCCGATTAAAAATATGCGCATGTGCATTTTCTTTTAGACGGATTAAAAAATAAAAAAGGGCTCATCACTGGAAAGCGTTGAATCCGGTGATGTCCATGCCCGTAATCAGCAGATGAACATCGTGTGTGCCTTCATAGGTCAGCACACTCTCCATATTCATCAGGTGACGCATCACAGGATATTCTCCGGTGATCCCCATGCCCCCAAGCATCTGGCGGGCTTCCCGCGCGATGGTAGTGGCGATTTCGCATCCATTGCGTTTGGCCATGGATACCTGGGCCGGTGTCGCCTTTTTTTCATTCATCAGTACGCCGAGCCGCCAGTTAAGCAGCTGGGCTTTGGTGATCTCCGTAATCATTTCCGCCAGTTTCTTCTGCTGCAGCTGAAATCCGCCGATAGGCCTTCCAAACTGCACTCTTTCCTTACTGTAACGAAGGGCCGTGTCATAACAGTCCATCGCCGCTCCCACCGATCCCCAGGCAATGCCGTAACGCGCTTTGGTGAGACAGCTAAGCGGACCTTTAAGGCCGCGGATCTCAGGAAATAAATTTCCTTTCGGAACCCTGACATTGTCAAAAACCAGTTCGCCGGTGGCCGAAGCCCTGAGGCTCCATTTTCCATGCGTTGCCGGCGTAGTAAACCCTTCCATACCCCGTTCCACTACCAGACCACGAATATCTCCTGCCTCATCCTTTGCCCAGACAACAGCAATGTCGGCGAAAGGCGCATTGCTGATCCACATTTTGGAGCCATTGAGGATAAGATGATCGCCCATGTCCCGGATATTGCTGATCATCCCTCCGGGATTGGAACCATGATCAGGTTCTGTCAGTCCAAAACAGCCAAGCCATTCCCCGCTTGCCAGTTTCGGAAGCATTCTTTTTTTCATCTCCCCGGATCCGTATGCATGAATGGGAAACATTACAAGGGATCCCTGTACGGAGGCGGTGGAACGAACACCACTGTCTCCCCTCTCCAGTTCCTGCATCATCAGGCCATAACTGATATAGTCCAGGCCCCCGCCTCCATATTCCACGGGAATGGTAGGTCCGAAGCACCCCAGTTCGCCCAGCTGACGAACAATCTGTCTGGGGAATTCTGCGCGCTGCGCATAATCTTCAATGATCGGGCTGATCTCTTTTTTTACGTAGGCACGGACTGTTTCCCTTACCATTTTGTGCTCTTCTGTGAGCAATTCATCCAGTTGAAAATAATCCGGACTCTGAAAAACATCGGTTCTGGCGGCCATAAGTTTAAATTGATTCGGATGGATATCGGATGTTTTTAAAATTTCCTGCCGGGTTTTTCCCGGGATCCAGGTTTACAGGCTCGCAAGTTACTGAATGCTAACTTATTATTACAAGCCCCGTTTGAGGGACAAAATTATCCGTCTTCTGTGAAATCCGGGATGCAACATCCTGCTTTTCTTTGTGTACTTAATATAAAGGTTTAACAATCGAATTGGAGCTGACGGCACCCATACAACTGGACGAACTGGTAGAGCGCTGCAAACAGGGCGACCGCCGCAGCTTTGGTGAAATCTATGAGAAGTATGCGCGTGCCATGTATAATACGAGTCTGAGGATTGTAAACCATACGGCGGATGCCGAAGACGTTCTTCAGGAATCTTTTTGTGATGCATTTGCGGCCATAGAAAGTTTCGCTTATAAATCCACCTTCGGCGCCTGGTTGAAAAGGATCGTGGTAAACAAGTCGATTAATGCGCTGCGGAAGAAAAAAATGGATATCATCGACATTGAAAAAACCAGCGCAGTGCACCTGGCTGAAGACGACAGGATAGATGAAAATGAAATACAGTTCAAAGTGGAAGAAATCAAAAAGGCGGTGAAGGAACTGCCGAACGGATACCGGACAGTGTTAAGCCTCCACCTTTTCGAAGGCTATGACCAGGAAGAAATCGCCGAGATCATGCAGATTTCCCATACCACGGTAAGGACGCAGTATATGAGGGCAAAACAAAAATTACTATTACTAATAAAACAAGGAGGCTTATCATGAGCAATCCACTCGAAAAATATATTTTGGAAAACCGGGAGAAATTCGACTCGGAAGTTCCGGACCCGGCTAACTGGGAAAGGATCCGCGACCGGATGAATCCAGGAAGGGAAAAACCGGCGCCGGTGAGATCCCTTCCGTTCAAACGCTGGCTTGCAGCGGCGGCGGTTTTACTAACAGCGGGACTTGCGATATCTGTTTATTATTCCATGCAAAAAGCGAAGACGGAACAGGCTACTACCAAAACGAAGGCTGTACCGGGAGGAAACCAGGGCCTTTCACCAGCTGCCGACTCACCCGCCATAGCCGGGACCATGGAAAAGACCGGTGAAAAGTCCCTGCAAAATCCAACCAGCCCTGCGATAAAAGAAACCACGTCCCCGGCCACCGGTGAAACCCGTGAAAATGGTGTATCAGAAAACGATAAGGAAATGTATTACTATGCGAAGCTGATTGAACTCAAGCATGCAGAGCTCAAAACACTCGAAAAGGATGAACCGCTGTTGTACAGGCAGTTCGCCGCAGATGTGCAGAAGCTGGACAGTGTATACCATTCACTTAAGACCCAGTTACCGAACAATTCCAACCGGGAACAGGTGATTGAAGCCATGATCACAAATCTTCAGCTTCAGATCGGATTATTGAATAAACAGTTGGACATTATTAAAAAGATCAAACATTCCAAAAAATCAGCGTATGAAAAAGCATATCAATCCGTTTAAGGGAGTTATTCTCCTGGCCCTTGCCCTGGCCCCCTGCCTTTCCCATGCAGGCGACGGTGAAAACGTAGAGAAAAAACGCACCATCTCTAAAACCTATAACGTGGGCCCTGATGACCGCCTGTCAGTTGACAATTCATTCGGAAATGTGGTGGTGACGACCTGGGATAAAAATGTTATCCAGGTGGACATCGAGATCGGCGTGCGCGCCAGCACAGATGACAAAGCACAACGGATGATGGACGAAATCAAGGTAACAGACAAACAGGGATCAGGTGAGATCAGTTTCAAGACGGAAATCGGCAAGATGAATTCAAAGGGAAATAATAATCATAGTGATGATGAGGAAAGCCGCAAATTTTATGTGGATTACCGGATCAGCATGCCCTCAAAAAATGCCCTGACCATTGAAAACAGTTTTGGCAAAACCGTTATTCCCGATTTTACCGGGAAAGCCAGCCTTACCAGCAAATTCGGTGAGCTGACGACGGGGAACATACCAAATGCAAGGCTGATTCATGTTGAGTTCGGCAAGGCGGAAATCGGACCCCTGAACAATGCCGAAGTAGTGTTTAAATTCAACAGTCAGTCGGAAATCGCCAGGCTGAGTGGCAATTCAAAGGTCGATGTGCAGTTTTGCAGCAATGTAAATATCGTAGTAGATAATACGGTAAAGGAACTGTCTCTCTACCAGTCCTATTCCACTATCAACCTGCAGGTGCCTGAAGATCTTTCCGCCCATTTTGACGTATTCACCAATTTCGGCAGTTTTAAAAATAAGACGCGGTTTGAAATCGACAAGGAAGCAGAAGACGATAATTCCGGTCCGAAATTCGACATGAACTATTCCGGCACAGCAGGCAGCGGCGCGGCGAAGATCAAAATCAAAAGCAGTTTTGGGTCGGTCAGGGTCTCCAACGACAAGGAAAAAGTAAAAGACAAAGACAAGGACAGGAAAAGCAGGAGGGATGAAGATGATGACGACAACGACGACGACGACAATGACTCAGACAATAAAGTAAATCTCTAAGCTTCCCTTTTAATCCGGATTCCGGTGCATCCGCCCAGGCGGATGCATTTTTTTTAAGCAGGATTTCATTTCCGAAGCATATCCCGCGGCAACTTCTGCTGACTTTTCCGCAAAGTCCTCATCATTACCCGCAAAGATCACCGCCCTGCTGGCATTTACCAGTAATCCGCAGTCGCCGTTCATTCCTTTTTCAGAAATTTCATTCAGGCTCCCCCCCTGCGCACCGACACCGGGGACAAGGAAAAAATGGTCCGGCAACAGGGCACGGATTTCTGTAAATGATCCAGGCCTCGTCGCACCGATCACGAACATCATGTTTTCGGCTGTGCCCCACTGTGAGGTTTTGCGCAACACCGCTTCATACAAAGGAATATTTCCATTCTTCTGCAATTCAAAATCCGATGCGCCTTCATTGGAAGTGAGACCCAGCACGATGGTCCAGCGGTCAGTATATTCCAAAAAAGGGCGGATGCTGTCTTCACCCATATAGGGACTTACCGTAACCGCGTCGAAAGAAAGTGTTTCAAAAAAAGCGCGCGCGTAAAGGCCGGAGGTATTTCCAATATCCCCTCTTTTGGCATCAGCAATCCTGAAATGCGTTTCCGGAATATAGGCCGCGGTTTTCTCCAGTGTCTCCCAGCCTTTTGCACCGGAGACTTCATAAAAAGCGGTATTGAGTTTATAAGCGACGCAGTGATCCTTTGTGGCGTCGATGATCCTTTTATTGAATTCGAAAACAGGATCCGGGTATTTGCCGAGAAAGGAAGGAATTTTCTTTGGATCGGGATCAAGTCCCACACAAAGGTAATTCTGTTTTAACCGGATCTGTGTAACAAGCTGGTTCCGGTTCATACGAGGGGACTATGGTTTGTTCTCATTGTTCAGGCTTCTACCCGTTCTGCGCGTATTTCTTTCGTCACCCGGGCATTGATCATGGCGATGTTACGCGCCGCGTGGCCGGCAAATTCACGAAATGCCGATACGGCAGGTACGTCGCCACCCAGCATCGCCGGTTTTCCTTCATCTCCTCCTTCTCTTATCCCCTGGATCAGCGGAATCTGACCGAGGAAAGGAATATCATATTCTTCTGCAAGGCGTCTGCCTCCTTCTTTTCCAAAAATATAGTACCGGAGCCCGGGCGTCTCTTCAGTTGTAAAATAACTCATGTTTTCCACAAGACCGATGACCGGAGCTTTCAACTGGGCCTGCGCAAACATGGCGATTGCTTTTTTCGCATCCGCAAGTGCTACCTCCTGTGGTGTGCTGACGATGATTACCCCTGTTACAGGCACAGCCTGCAACAACGTGAGGTGAATGTCCCCTGTTCCGGGTGGCATATCGATCACGAGATAGTCCAGTTCTCCCCAGTCCACATCAGTAACAAATTGCTTGATTGCGGAACTCGCCATCGGACCGCGCCACACGACCGCATTTTTTTCGTCCACCAGCAATCCGATGCTCATTATTTTAATACCGTATTTCTCCAGCGGAACAATCATTCCTTTTCCATTCACCGTTTTCATCATCGGTCTTTCGCCTCTGACTCCGAACATGATTGGAAGACTCGGACCATAGATGTCCGCATCCAGCAGTCCCACCTTAGCGCCGTCCGAGGAAAGTGCCAGTGCAAAATTACTGGCGACGGTACTCTTGCCAACACCACCTTTACCGCTGACGACGGCAATTATATTTTTCACCTGTGGCAGCACGATCTTTGCATCCGTGCGCGTGGAACTCATTTCTGAAATAAAATGTATGTTCACACTGACATCAGCGCCCAGTTCCTTTTGTATGGCATCGACGCAGGATTTCCGAAGCATGTCTTTCAGCGGACAGGCAGGTGTGGTCAGCACAAGTGTAAATGAAATTTCCCTGTCCCGGATCACAATATCCTTTACCATATTCAGTGTGACCAGATCCTTTCCAAGATCCGGTTCCTGAACAGTAGACAACGCTTTCAACACATTTTCAACCTTCATGCGCAATGATTTGTTAAAAAGAAGATTCCGCCTGCAAAATTAGTCTTTGAGCAGACTATTTTGTTAACGATTTACGGTTTTTAAACTTTATTTTTGGCGCAGTTTTGAAAAAAATTATACTATACTTTTTGTTTATCAGCCTGCCGTTTGCCCTGGAAGCCCAGTTTGATAAATTAAAAGATTCCGTTGTTCAGTTTTACGGTGTGGTGATGACTGCGGACAGCCTTCAGGGCATTCCTTCCGTCAGTATCGTGGTCAAAGGACAGCACCGTGGTACTTTTTCCAATGATCAGGGTGTGTTTTCCATAGTTGTCATGAAAGGCGACCAGATCGAGTTCAGCAGCATAGGATACAAACCGGTGCTGGCCACAATTCCCGCCAATCTACAGGGGAACCAGTACAGCATACTCCAGCTGATGGTAACCGATACACAGTACCTCCCCGCTACCATCATACGTCCCCGTCCTACCCGGGAGCAATTTGAAAGGGACTTTGTCAATACCAAAGTGCCCGATGACGATATAGAAATCGCAAGGCAGAACAACGACGCCGCCAAAAGGCGCATGCTGGCCCAGGGATTGCCTGTGGATGCCAGGGAAGCGGCAAGCTACTACCTTAAGCAGAACTCCCAGAAATATTCCTACCAGGGCCAGAATCCTCCGCAAAACATCTTCAATCCACTTGCCTGGGCGGAATTCATTCAGGCCTGGAAACGGGGAGACTTCAAGAATAAAAACTAGCCGTTACTTTTGGGTCCTGATGAATTCATATACTCAGACCATCGAATGGCTGTTTACACGTCTTCCCGTATACAGCAGGATTGGCGCTGCTGCTTATAAAGCCGACCTCGTCAATATCCTTGCGCTTAGTGAGATACTGGGCCATCCCGAAACTAAATTCAGGTCCGTTCATATCGCCGGAACAAACGGGAAGGGCTCGACCAGCCATATGCTGGCCGCCATTCTGCAGAAAGCGGGGTATAAAACAGGTCTCTATACCTCGCCCCATCTTCACGACTTCCGCGAACGCATCCGGATTAACGGCCACATGATACCTGAAAAAAATGTGGTGGATTTCACTCAACGCATGAGGGAAGCGGCAGACCGCATAGAACCGTCTTTCTTCGAGATCACGGTGGCCATGGCGTTCGACTGGTTCGCAACAGAAAAGGTAGACATCGCCATAGTGGAGACAGGCCTCGGCGGCAGACTGGACAGCACCAATATCATCCTGCCCGAATTGTCCGTGATCACCAATATCAGCATGGACCATATGGACCTCCTCGGCGACACGCTCGAAAAAATCGCATTTGAGAAAGCCGGCATCATCAAGCCCGGCATTCCTGTTGTCGTTGGAGAGGAGCAACCGGAGACATTGCACATTTTTGAAAAACAGTCCGCCGAAAAAAAATCTCCCCTGCATATTGCCAGCCGGAGATACTTTCCGGGAGAATGGAGAATGGACAATGGATTTCTTTTCGTACAGCTGACAGCATCTCACGACAACAGCAAGAGAAACTACCGGCTGGATCTCACGGGTGATTACCAGCTGAAAAATATCGTAACAGTATCGGAAGCCGTTTCCGTATTAAGGGAAAAAGGATGGTCGATACCCGAACCCGCCGTACAACAGGGGCTTCACCAGGTCAAGTCACTTACCGGCCTCCACGGTCGCTGGGAAACGATTCATGAAAATCCGAAGGTCATTATTGACGTGGGACATAATGAAGCAGGAATGAAAGCCATCGCCCGTCAGCTAGAACAAACCAGCCGGGAAGAACTGCATATCATCATTGGCATGGTCAGGGATAAACAGATCGAAAATATCCTTCGCCACCTGCCTGCTGAAGCGCACTATTATTTTACCAAAGCACAAATTCCCCGCGCCCTGCCGGAAAACGAGTTACAGCAAAGAGCAGCAGGGACAGGTTTGCAGGGACAGTCTTATCCCGATATCAGGGAAGCGCTGGATGCGGTGGCGTTGCGTGCAGGGAAAAAAGATCTGATCCTGGTCTGTGGCAGTGTATTTCTGGCAGGCGAAGTGAACCTTCACGGGATCCGGTTCAAACCAGTCTGACCTGGTCAGAGAAATCCCAGGCGGCTGAGCCCGTAATACAGCGTGGCCACATGCATACTTTGGATGATCTGATTTTCAGCCAGCAGTTTCCTGACTTCTTGCAGGCTGAATAAATAAATCTCGATCTCCTCATTGTGATCAAGCTGTTGTTCCCTTTCATAATTGCCCCCGGTAGACAGGAACATGTGCATCCAGTTATTGTTTGTTGACGGGTTGGAAGAAATTTTCCCGAGGTATTCATGACGGTCAAAGCGATATCCGGTTTCCTCCAGTAATTCTCTTTCAATCGCTGCTTCGAGCGAAGGATCGGTATCATCCACACAACCTCCCGGAATTTCATAGCAGGTCTGATCGAGCGCGTATCTGTACTGACGTTCAAAAATAAAACTGCCATCACGGGTAAGTGCAACCGAAGAAACCCATGAGGGAAATTCATAAACAAAATATGGGTCAATGATTTTCCCGTCAGGGGTTTCGCAAACATCCTTTCTGACTGTTCCCCAGGGGTCCCTGGATATATATCCGGAATGGAGCTTCTTCCACCTCAGGTCTTTCATGGCTAAAGATTGTGGGCTTTCCGGTATGCAAGAATATGTGCAGTATGATGCTTTCCATGCCAGCTGTACATACCGAGCAGGAACCAGATACTCACCGGTGCAGGCTTACCGGGATAGATCAGGGTCCGGTTCCAGTCTTCCATGTTCAGGTCCTTCAAGGCAGTATAGAGGCGTTGGTGCAATGCATGAAGCAGCGTGAGGGAAACGTTCACCGGAAGTGTTTTAACGTCGTTAAGCCCGACCCATAGCTTTTCTTCATATGATTTAACGGTTACGGAATCTTCCGTCAAACCAAGTTTAAAACGGATGTAAGCATTGATGTGACTATCGGCCACATGATGCACGAGCTGATGGATCGTCCAGCCGCCTTCGCGGTAGGGGCTGTGCAGCTGGGCGGCATCAAGGTCCTGGATTGCATGTTCCAGTTCTTCCGGAAGCCGCCGGATATTCTCCAGCCATTCTTTTTTAAGTGAATCTGAATAAGGCTGGGGTTCATAACGCCCGATGGGGTAACGGGGATCAGCGGAAACGGCAGGTGATGTCATATGAGAATGATGGTTTAAGATATGTTATTCGTCCCGCAGCGCATGTCCTGTCATTTGAATGAACACGTCTTCGAGGTTTGCCTTTTTGACTTCCCTGGGTCTTTCAAAACCGGATGCTACCAGGTGGTCAATGAGGCCGTCAGGAGTATCCAGCGCGATAATCTTTCCCGAATCCATGATGGCTACGCGGTCACAAAGCACTTCGGCTTCATCCATGTAATGCGTCGTAATAATAACCGTTGTTCCGGAAGTCCTGATCTCACGCACCAGGTCCCACAGATTCCTTCTCGCCTGTGGGTCCAGCCCGGTGGTAGGCTCGTCGAGAAAAATGATCCTGGGCTGATTAATCAGTGTAGTGGCGATGGAGAACCTCTGTTTCTGACCGCCACTCAGCTCTTTATATTTGGCTTTTGCCTTGTCAAGCAGATTCACTTTCTCCAGGATGGCAGCCGGTTTGATTTCGCGATTATAGAGCCCGCCGAAGAGCATCAGCAACTCTGTGAGGTTCAGATTGGGATAGTAGCCGGAAGTCTGCAGCTGCACGCCGATCCTTTTTTTGATCTCATTCGGCTCACGGTCAAGGTCGAGATGGTCGATGAACACTTTACCTGATGTCTTTTCCCTGAGCGTTTCCATGATTTCCAGGGTGGTTGACTTACCCGCCCCGTTTGGACCCAGCAGTCCAAAGATTTCTCCCTCAAAAACTTCGAAACTGATTTTTTTTACCGCTTCAAATTCGCCGTATTTTTTATACAGTTCCCTTACGGAAATGATCGCCTTCCTGTCCATTCGGGCAAGTTACGCCATGCCGTCGAAAAGTCCTTTTCGAAAATTATCTTGAGAAAATCTGGGTGAAATAGATATCGCCTTTTTTATCCCGCGCATATCCTATACCGGTGAGTTTGAAATTACCTTCGATATTTTTTTTGTGCCCGGGGCTGTGCAGCCAGCCGTCCACCACTTCACGTGCAGTCATCGGGCCGGAAGCTACGTTCTCTCCCACCATCGTACCGCCAAGCGACTTCTGTATAGCCTTTGCCCTGGAATTAAATCCGTCATGCCCGAATTTTACCCGGCCGCTCGCCATATCCCTGCTGTGTTTTTCGGCAAGATCCGATTCAAATGCATTCATTTCCAAAGGCGCAAGTCCGTGGCTTTGCCTGTCCTCATTGACATAACGTAAAATCTCTTTTTCCATCTTCGAAATCACGGGATTTCCCGATGGTTGTCCGGAAAAGAAAAAGGCAAGAAAGTAAATCCTGCTTATTATTGTCAGTGTCATAATGATGGGCGGTTAAATTACAACCGGATTACTAACGCTATATCAGAATCGCTTTTTTTAACATAGTTATTGCGAAGAAGAAGCATATTATCTTTGGCCCGGTCAATATTTCACCATGAAAATATTTAAGTTCGGCGGCGCCAGCGTGGATTCACTAGAACGTATCCGTAACCTGCCCGGGATTATAAAATCATATGCCGGTGAAAAACTGCTCATCGTGGTGTCGGCTATAGGAAAGACAACCAATGCGCTGGAAAAAGTGGCTGAATCATTTTTTTCCGGAGAACGCGCCAGGGCGCTTGAACTTTTTACAGCGATCAAAGAGCAACACCTGCAAACAGCCGCAGCGCTTGGCATTGCAGACCGGCCGGGTTTCGCTCAGAAAATGAACGATTTTTTTACTGAGGTGGAATGGCTGTTGCACGATCGTCCTGCAAGGGATTTTGACTACTACTATGACCAGATCGTCTGTACGGGTGAATTGTTGTCTACCACACTGGTCAGTCACTTCCTCAATGCGTCGGGTGTATCCAATCACTGGACCGACGTCCGCGACCTGTTTGCGACCGACAGCGAATTCCGCGCTGCCAATATTCAATGGGAAAAAACACAATCGCTCATCTTCGAAAACATTTTGCCGCTATATGAGCATCATTCCATCGTATTGACCCAGGGCTTTATCGGTTCCACGGATGCGAATGAAAGCACTACGCTGGGCCGTGAAGGCAGTGATTATTCCGCAGCCATCTTTGCCAACATCCTGTCGGCCGACAGCCTGACGATCTGGAAAGACGTGGAAGGAGTGATGAATGCCGACCCTAAAGCGTTCCCCGACGCTGTATATATAAAGGAACTGGGTTACGATGAAGTGATCGAAATGGCATTTTACGGCGCACAGGTAATCCATCCGAAAACCATCAAACCGCTGCAGAATAAAAACATTCCGTTGTATGTTAAATGCTTTCTTAATCAATCCCTGCCCGGAACGCTGATCCATGCAAAACACATCGGGAGCCTTCCTCCCATCATCGTGTTGAAAAAAAACCAGGCGCTGATCCACCTCCGGTCGAAGGACTATTCTTTTGTCGGCGAAGAGGGAACCGCCGAATTGTATACACTCCTGTCCGGTCATCATATCCAGGCTAACCTGATTCAGACCGGTGCGGTGATTCTCCAGGTCTGCACCGATGATCTGCCTGCAAAGCTGGATGCACTTGCTTCTGAAGCGGCAAAGATTTTTGACGTGGAAGTAGAAAAAGGACTGATCCTGCTGACCATCCGGCATCACCGGAAGGATATGCTGGAAAAAATGACAGCGGGCAGGGACATTGTATTGCAGCAGTGGTCTCCGGAAACTGTCCAGACGCTGATGTATGAAAGGAAATCCTGACGGACAGGACTGAAAAGATTATTTAGTCTGTTGCTCGGGCGCTTCCACCATGACGGTCTGCTTCAGCTTAATGGCAACGGCCTTACCCTGTTTAACGGCTGGTGTCCAGAGACCCATTGATGTAAATGACTTTTCAATTTTCTCATTCATCTTTTCATTGCCTCCGCTCAGCGCATTGGCGTATACTGTTTTTCCGTTTTCGTCGATGATATATTCAACCAGTACAAAAGCCTTTCGCTGTCCCGGTTCTAGTTCTTTGATCATATCCTGGCTCAGCTTGTCGATGAATATTTTGAATGCAGGATTTCCACCGGGATAAAGCGGCAGCCTGTCGACCGATGAGGCCAGCTCGTCTTCCGGAATCGGCTGCTCCGCGTGCACCCTTTTAGCAGGCCTTGGCTCGTTTCGGGCAGGAGCCGCAACTGGCACGACCACTTCTTCCAGGATATATTCTCCTTTTGCATTGACAATGACCGGAGGCACCTGATGATTTTTTTCGAAATAGAAAAAAGCATTCTGCATACTTTTCTCAAAATTGACATATTCGTTGAAATTCTGCAGAAAGCGGTTCAGGTAGGCCACGCTCCTGGTGTTGTTGAAATTGACCGGAAAAATGTGCACCGGAATATAGTCCTGTCCCAGGTCTTTTGCGTGAGCGGCGAGCACATAGAGCTCTTCAATCTGTCCGTCGGTGATCGGAATGCAGCCCGTCGTTACACAACTGCCATGTATGTAAATATCGCCTCCCGGTTGCGAGAGGTCACAAAGCATTTTATCCGATGCATTCGGGTAGTTGAGACCAAGTGACAGATGGTAGAGGCTTCTCGGATTAAATTCGTTGATATAGTAAAATCCTTCAGGTACCTGATAGTCGCCGGCCATTCTCTTGGGGCCAAGGGAGCCTGCCAGTGCACAGATCTTATAAGTCTTGAAAAATTTGTATTTCTCTGAAGGCTTGTTTTTCACCCAGACCTCCATCTCACTGTCATACTTAAACGAACGGATATATACAAAGCGGGCGGGCCAGACGAGCTGCCGGGCCTTAAACTGCTTTTGCAGCGTGTCGTCCTCGCGACTGACCAGTTCGCTGATTTTCGGAAAAGTTTTCTGGTTATCGATGAACCGGGCGTAATTGGCGGTCTGGGAAGAGGCCGGCAGAACAAGCGAATTCAGCAGGAACAAAAGCCAGGAAAAAGGGACGACACGGATTTTCTTCATGCAGAAATTCAGTTTATGCATTGATACGGATAAAGTTAATTATTAAAACAAAAATCCGGCCGAATTATTATGTAAAAAGGTCTTAATAAGGCATAAAAACCAGATTGTTATATCTTCACGCCATAATTGGGAAAATGCTCAAAATCGGAATACTGGGAGGTGGACAGCTTGGCAGAATGCTTTTACAGGCCTCGGCCAATTATTCCGTTCAAACCCATGTGCTTGAGAGTGATCCGGACTGCCCTGCGGCGCATCTCTGCCACTCTTTCACAAGGGGGGATATCCGTAATTATGATGACGTATATCAGTTTGGAAGGGGCCTGGACGGCCTCACCATCGAAATAGAGTCAGTAAACGTGGAAGCGCTGGAGAAACTGGAGGCCGAAGGATTGAAGATTTATCCGCGCCCCTCAGCGCTGCGGATCATCCGCAATAAGGCGCTGCAAAAGCAATTCTACCGGGAACATGAGATCCCGAGCGCCCCTTTTCATCTTACGGAGCGTCGGGAGGATCTTAAAAAATTTACTGATTTTTTCCCCGCAGTTCACAAGCTGGCGTCCGGAGGATATGACGGGCGTGGCGTACAGGTGCTGGTGAGCGACAAAGAAATTTCACTGGCCTTCGACCAGCCGTCCGTGCTGGAAAAGAAAGTTCAGATCCACAAGGAAATATCACAGATCGTGGCGATCAATGCTGCGGGACAAACCGCTCTTTATCCGCCCGTAGAGATGATCGTTCACCCGACACTGAATCAACTGGATTATCAGATCAGCCCGGCCGAACTGCCGCAACAGACGCAGTGGAGAGTGGAGGCCATAGCCCAGAAAGTGGTCAGGGATTTAAAAACACCCGGATTGTTTGCCGTAGAATTGTTCATCGACAAAAACGGCGATGTACTCGTTAATGAAACCGCTCCAAGAGTACACAACAGCGGTCACCATACCATCGAAGGAAATTTTTCTTCACAGTTCGATATGCTGTGGAGGGTCATGCTCGGATATCCGTTGGGCAATACCAAACATCTGCTGCCTTCTGCGATGGTGAACCTGATCGGTGCAGAGGGTTATTCCGGGCCGGCCGTATATGAAGGGATTGACGAGGTGCTGAAAATGGAAAATGTTTTTCTCCACCTCTACGGAAAAAAAGAAACCAGGCCCGGCAGAAAAATGGGGCATGCGACCATCCTGAGTTCCGAGAAATCAGATCTCGTGTATAAAGCAAAATCCATAAAACAAAAATTGCGGATCATATCCGAACCTTCATCCGTTAATATATGAATCAGGTGGCCATCATCATGGGCAGCGACAGTGACCTTCCGGTCATGGAGCCGGCCGCAGAAATACTCAAAAGCTTTGGAATATCCTTTGAGCTCACGATTGTGTCTGCACACCGGACACCTCAGCGCCTGGTAACCTATGCGACCAAAGCAAGAGAAAGAGGATTTAAAGTCATTATTGCCGGAGCCGGCGGTGCGGCGCACCTCCCGGGCATGGTTGCTTCCCTGACATCTCTTCCTGTAATCGGTGTACCTATCAAATCATCCAATTCACTGGATGGATGGGACTCCATCCTTTCGATTCTTCAAATGCCGAATGGAATTCCTGTGGCTACAGTCGCTCTGAACGCGGCAAAGAACGCCGGTATCCTGGCTGCTACCATCCTCGGCGCTTTCGATGAAAAAATTTCAGAAAAAGTAAGGGAATACAAAAAGAGCATGGAGTCCGAAGTATCCGAGAAGATAGACAGGCTCAAGAAAAACGGCTGGGAAAATAATTTCGACTGACAACACACCGGGTTATCCAATCAAATCACCGGATGAAAAAAACGGTTTACCGCAGAAGGGAATTTATCGGAGACGCACTCAAAGCAGGTGCTGCGGGCCTGATCCTGCCTGCTGTACATCCGGGCTTTCCCTTTGATCCAGTCACCGTCTCCATGGTAATCGACACGATCCTCGAACAGGTTCCCGGCGGACGCAGTGCGGAAACCGTAGATACGCTGAAAAGCGGAACAGGCAAAGAGGTCGTAACAGGCATCGTTACAACGATGTTTTGCACCGTTCCGGTAATCCGTGAGGCCATCAGGCAAAAGGCCAATTTTATAATAGCCCACGAGCCTACTTTTTATAACCACGCTGATGACCTGAACTGGGTCAGTCACAATAATACGGAAGAACAAAAAAAAGAGCTTTTAGAGAGCCACGGCATTGCGGTATGGCGGTTCCATGATCACTGGCACCGGATGAAACCGGACGGCATTCTCTATGGCGTACTTTGGAAAACCGGGTGGACCGGGTATAGTCCCCAAACGGACAATGTATTTGAAATTCCTTCCCGCCCGCTGGGAGAAATTATCCGTCACCTCAAGGATTCGCTCGGCATCCCGCACCTTCGATATATCGGAGACCCATCAATGAGCTGCAGGAAAATCGCCTTGTATCCGGGCGCAATGGATGGCCAGCGGCAGGTGGCAGCAGCGGTGCAGCATCAGCCTGATCTGATGATCGTCGGCGAATGCCGCGAATGGGAAACTCCTGAATATATACGTGATTCGCGGGCGTTGGGAAAACAAATCTCCCTGATCGTGCTTGGCCACCCGTTCAGCGAAGAACCGGGTATGGAATGGCTGGTTCAATGGCTTCAGCCGCGGTTTACCGGTCTGCGGATTACGCATATTGCTTCAGGTGAATCCTTCAGCTGGGGATAAGGAGGCGGTGTTCAGCTCCTGTGTAATGTTGCTAAGTCAGGCTTCATCCCACTTCTTCCAGGACTACGAATTCCTGCTCCAGGCTTCCTGAATGCTGCAGGATCAGTTCAAAAAAGCGGTTACCGTATTCGGCATACCAGGGTATAAAATTCTCGATCCTCTCCTGGAGGTTGCCGAGAGGAAACAGGGCTTCGCGTATTTCATGAATTTTCCTTCTCGCCTCCTCATGATTTTTTTTCTCGGCCCTTACGATTTTCTTTTCCAGTTCATCCAGCTTTTGCAGGGCCTGTGCCTCAAGGCTGGACACATGTTGTTCCAGTGTTTTGTCCACCGAAGCAGAGATCGCTTTCAGCGACTGATAGAATTTTTGCAGTTCTTCTTTCTGACGGTCTAGTGTTAACTGCCGGTTGGAATTTTTACGTACAAAATCTTCCATGAGCTGCTCTTCGGGTTTGAAAACCTCTGCGGAGGTTAAACCCGCTTTGTCCATTTTGTTTTTCCAGTTTCTTCTTATGAGGAGAAAAGAGTTTCTCATTACAAGCACCGGATACGGAACGCGGTAGTGGCTGAATAAGGATTTCAGTTCAAGCCAGTAAGCCAGTTCTCCCCCGCCGCCGACGAAGGCAATATTGGGAAGCAGTGTTTCCTGGTAAAGTCCGCGAAGAATAACGTTGGGACTGAAGCGTTCGGGATGGTTGGCCAGCTCCTTTTCCATGGCTTCAGGCGTAAAGCGGATACCCGTATTGACCACATGGAAATGGTCTTCACGGAATTCAATTCTTTCCCGGATGTCTTCGTGCAGGTAAAAAAGATTGATCTCCCTGGGGTTGGCCTGTAAGGGATAACGTTCAGACAATGCCCGTATATGCGGATCCACGGTGCGGTAAGGAATATGAGCCGTCAGATCATCGCGAAAGATCCCGCGCATCACTGATTTTAACCTATGCTCGTCTGGAATAAAAGTGATCAGGCCATAGTCACCGAAGAGATGATGAAGCAGTTTGAAAGTGGCTTCCTGAATATTGGAAGACTGCAGGTAGCAATTTCTCAAAAGTTCGACCAGTGAAGGCCCAAACGGTTCGCCCGAGAATTCGCCTTCGATCCTGTCCATGATCCTGTCCAGTCCGTCGGTGCTCATCCTTCCCACAGCTCCTGACTGTTTGGTTTCCCATACCAGTTTTTCCCTGTCGAGGTATACATGGCCCAGTTCATCCAGATCAGCATCTTCACTTCCCATATAATAAACCGGAACAAAATGCCTGTCCGGGAAATGAGCCTGCAGGGATTGAGCCAGTTTAATGGTGTGAAGAATTTTATAAACGAAATACAGGTTCCCCGTAAAAATGGCCGGCTGATGGGCCGTGGTTACGGTAAATGTTTGCGGAAGAAGAAGCTTTTCAATATTGTCGTTAACCTTTCTTTTTTCGGGCAGTACCCTGTACTGATCCTTCAGTGACTCTGTAAGCAGCGGGCGGTCGGTGGGGAACTGCTCCCGGTCACGTATAGCCGCTCCGATCCCTGCCATGGTGCCCGGATGACCATAATAATCTTTAAGGAACGGCTCCTCTCCGAGATAGTCGGCAATAATCCTGGTAAAATAGCCTGTCTGGGAATAAGAGATCGCCTGCGCGCTGAAGTCCATAGTGGAATGGCCGTTTAATCCGGCATGCAGGATTTCACTAACAGCGCTATCTTTATTTTGTTCAGTTTTCACCCGGCATATTTTCTACCCTTCCCTCCAGATCAAAGTCGTACGCGCGCGTCATACGCACGGGGACAAAACTTCCGATCGTCAGGGGAACGGGTGAATGGATGATGACTTCGTTATCCACCTCAACGGAATCAAATTCTGTTCTGCCAAGGTAGCGTCCGGACTCCTTCTTGTCGATCAGGGTCTTGAAAACCCTGCCTATCTTTTCCTGATTCTTTTCATAGGAAATTCCCTGTTGCAGCTCCATGACTTCCTGCGCGCGTGCTTCTTTAATCTCACGGGGAACATCGTCCGTCAGATCATAGGCGGACGTGCCTTCTTCATGTGAATAAGTGAAGATGCCCACCCGGTCAAAGCGGTGTTCGGAAAGAAAATCTTTCATTAGATCAACATCCGATTCCTTCTCGCCCGGAAAACCTGCGATCAGCGTGGTGCGCAGGCAGATGCCAGGAACTTTTTCGCGGATGGCGTGGATGAGTTCATTCATTTCTGCCCTGGTGATCTGGCGTTTCATAGCTTTTAGCATGGGATCACTGGCATGTTGCAGTGGCATATCGAGATAATTGCAGATATTCTCCCTTTCTCGCATGACGTCCAGGATTTCCATCGGGAATTTGCTGGGATATGCATAGTGAAGCCTTATCCATTCCAGTCCGGGTATGTCCGCCAGCCGGTGCAACAGCTCAGGAAGCGCTCTCTTTTTATAGATATCCAGGCCGTAGTAAGTAAGCTCCTGGGCAATCAGCATGACTTCTTTTACTCCTTTCCTGACAAGGCCGCGGGCCTCCTCCACGATAGCTTCCATTGTTTTGCTGATATGGGTTCCGCGCATCAGCGGAATCGCGCAAAAGGCACAGGTGCGGTTGCACCCTTCGGAGATTTTCAGGTATGCATAGTGTTGTGGTGTGGACAGCAGTCTTTCTCCCACCAGTTCGGCCTTGTAATCGGCGTTCAGTTTTTTAAGCAGCAGCGGCATTTCCATCGTGCCGTACCAGGCATCCACTTCCGGTATTTCAATTTCCAGTTCCTCCCGGTATCGCTGGCTGAGACAGCCCGTTACATAGACCTTTTCGAGGATGCCTTCTTTTTTAAGGGCAACCTGTTCGAGAATGGTATTGACCGATTCTTCCCTTGCCTTGTCGATAAATCCACAGGTGTTTACGACGACAATATTTGATTTCTGTTTTCTTCCTTCGTGGGTAACGTCCAGTCCGTTGGCGCGCAGCTGACCGCTCAGCACTTCACTGTCCACCATGTTTTTGCTGCATCCGAGGGTGATGATATTCACTTTATCCCTACGGATTGATTTCGTTTTCATGCGCCGCAAAGGTAACATTTAATGGGATCTTACACCACCTGTCCCATCCCTTCAGAGCCAATTCCTTAACTTCGAAACCCATGAACCTGAAGGCTTCCATTCTGTTCCAGAAATTTTTTAACAGTGAAAAAGCGGGCGGCCTGATCCTGATGGCCTGCACGGCCATTTCCCTAATCCTTGCCAATTCCTCGATCGGAGGTTCCGTTATCCACTTCTGGCATCTTTCCGCACCATTACACGTCGGATCCGTTAATATCCCTTTCCGAATCGAAGAATGGATCAATGATGGCCTTATGGCTGTCTTTTTCCTCCTGGTGGGCCTGGAAATAGAACGGGAACTCTATATAGGTGAACTGTCGCAACCCCGAAATGCGATCCTGCCGGGCCTGGCGGCCATCGGGGGCATGGCTGTACCCGCTTTGATTCATTTAATGTTTAACCAGGGCCTGATAAGCCAGCGCGGAATCGGGATACCAACAGCTACAGATATCGCTTTTTCACTGGGAATCCTCAGTCTGCTTGGGAAAAGGGTACCACTTTCCCTGAAGATTTTCCTAACTGCCCTGGCGATTATGGACGACCTGGGTGCGATCATCATCATCGGCATATTTTATTCCACCGGCTTTTCCCTGTCGTTTTTCCTGGCGGCCGTCGGTCTTTTTCTATTCCTGATTTTCCTGAACCGGAGGAATGTGAACGCCTTGTGGATCTACCTTGTTACCGGCGTCCTTATGTGGTATTTCCTTTACCGGTCAGGCATTCATCCTACGCTCAGCGGTGTGCTGCTGGCTTTCAGCATACCTTTCCGGAAGAACGCTGAAAAACAGCCTTCAGCACGATTGCAGCACGCACTGCACGCGCCTGTAAATTTTATTATCATCCCCCTGTTTGCCCTAGCCAATACCGCCATCCGGCTGCCTGCTTCCTGGAGACAGGAACTTACCAGCCCCAACAGCCTTGGCATCCTGGCAGGCCTTTTCCTCGGTAAACCCCTGGGTATTTTCCTGTTCACCATGGCCGGAATCGCCCTTGGAGCGCGTCTCCCCGATGGATTGACCAAAAGAAGACTGCTGGGACTGGGCCTGCTGGCAGGCATTGGATTTACCATGTCGATTTTTATCAGTAATCTGGCTTTTGAGGGACACGATGAACTGGTGCAAAGCTCCAAAGTGGCCGTGCTGGTCGCATCAGTTCTGTCCGCAATCGCCGGGTGGCTGCTGTTAAAAATAGACCTGAAGAAATCCACGGCTATTCTGCCTGACCCTTGAAAAGGCTGTCCACAAACTCGTGGGGGTCGAACAGGAGAAGGTCGTCAATTTTTTCTCCCACACCGATATATTTAACCGGAATCCGGAACTGGTTTGCGATCGCCAGCACAACGCCGCCTTTGGCCGTTCCATCGAGTTTGGTGATGGCGAGTGCACTGACTTCTGTTGCCGCCGTAAAATGTTTGGCCTGCTCGAGTGCATTCTGTCCCGTACTGCCGTCAAGGACCAGCAATACTTCATGCGGTGCATCCGGTAAAAGTTTTTTCATCACCCGCCGTACTTTTCCCAGCTCTTCCATAAGGTGGGTCTTGTTATGCAAACGGCCGGCGGTATCTATGATGATCACGTCCGACTCACGGGCGATACCGCTCTGCACAGTATCGAATGCAACCGAGGCGGGATCTGCTCCCATTCCTTGTTTCACGAGGGGTACGCCTGCCCTTTCGCTCCATACCGTCAGCTGGTCGGTAGCTGCAGCGCGGAAGGTGTCGGCAGCGCCCAGCAGCACACTGTATCCGGCTTTCTTAAAATTGTGGGCCAGTTTCCCGATGGTGGTTGTTTTGCCAGCTCCGTTGACTCCCACGACCAGAATGACGTAGGGCTTTTTATCCGCGATTTCGAAATCGGTGAGCTGTTCAGTTCCGTTTTCGCGCAAAAGCTGTTCGATTTCATCTCTCAGGATGGTATTCAGCTCGGCCGTGCTGAGGTATTTGTCTCTTGCGACGCGGGCTTCAATGCGTTCTATGATTCGAACCGTAGTCTCTACCCCCACGTCGGCGCTAACCAGGGCTTCCTCGAGGTCATCCAGCACAGACTCGTCGACCGTCGACTTGCCGGCGATCGCTTTACTGATTCTAGAAAAAAAACCTTCCTTGGTCTTCTGCAATCCTTCGTCGAGCGATTCTTTCTCCTTTTTGCCGAACAGCTTGTCAAAAAAACCCATGGGTGAAAATTAATGGTTCTAAATAAAAAAAGCCGTTCCGGGGAACAGCTTAAGGAATAAGTTATACATACCGCTACTTCTGGGCCAGGAACTGCTTGATCTTGTCCTTATGTATGATCGCCTCTTTAAACGTATAGGCGCCTGTTTTCGGACTGCGGACAGATTTGATCACCTTGGTCCAGTTCTTTGCCTCGGCGGCCGCACGGGCATCCTTGGTTTTGATCGCGGTTTTTGCTGCTTTTGCCATGACTATTTAATTTCTTTGTGAACGGTGACTTTCTTTAAAATGGGATTGAACTTCTTCAGTTCGAGCCGTTCAGGCGTGTTCTTCTTGTTCTTCACGGTAATATACCGGCTGGTACCCGGCTGTCCGCTGGCTTTGTGTTCGGTACATTCCAGGATCACCTGAACCCTGCTTCCTTTCTTTGCCATTTTTTACTGAATTTTTTTTATTGATGACTGATCCTTAGATCTTTTCTCCGGCTTTGCGCAATTCTTTTACTACTGCGTAAAGACCCCTTTTATTTATGGTACGGATACCTTCCGTAGACAATTTCAGGCTGATCCATTTGTCCTCTTCAGCCAGGAAAAATCTCTTCTGCTGTAAGTTCGGCAGAAAACGGCGTTTTGTTTTTATGTTGGAATGGGAGACTTTGTGCCCTGTTATTGGCCGTTTTCCCGTAAGTTGACAAACTTTAGACATACCATCGGAATTTTGGACGGCAAAGGTCGTAAAAATAATCTGATTTCCAAAGAAATGACACAGTTCCTGTTCAGGCTTTTTTAGTTCCGGGTTACCAAATTGTAACTCTTTTGACATACAACTGATTCATTTCCAAATTATCATAACTTTGAGGCCCACCTCCAACGCACCATTTCCCATCTGATTTTTATATTTTGCAGGACAAAGACGAGCACCGTGTAATGAAAAGAAGAACGATCCCCCGGGACATCAGCTGGCTGGCTTTTAATGGCCGTGTGCTGCAGGAGGCCGCCGATCCGTCGGTCCCTTTGAGAGAAAGAGTGAAATTTCTGGGAATTTTCTCCAACAACCTGGATGAATTTTTCAGGGTCCGTGTGGCCGCGCTGAACCGCATGAAAGAATTCAGCGGTAAGGGAAAGCTCAACATGCACATGGAAACGGCGCCGGACAAAATTCTGCTCCAGATTCAGTCCATTGTGCTGCAGCAGCAGGAAAGATTTGACGAGATCTGGCGGAACATCTACGCAGAAATGAGGGATGAGAAAATATTTCTTGTCAATGAAAAGGAGCTGAATAAAGACCAGCAGAAATTCGTACAAAACTATTTCGAGGAAGAAGCCCGGGCCAATATCATCCCTCTGATGATACAGAGCATTCCGCAATTCCCCTACCTGAGGGAAAAATCCCTTTACCTGGGCGTGGTTCTTTCCAGGAAAAAAGATGACCGGGAAGAAAAAAAATTCGCGCTGATTGAAATTCCAAGCCGCACGCTGGGACGGTTCGTGATCCTCCCCTCCCCGCAGCCCGACGAACATTATATTATCCTGCTTGAAGACGTGATCCGGTTCAACCTGAAAAATATTTTCAGTTATTTCGGTTATGAACGTTCAAGATCCTGGGTATTCAAAGTTACCCGCGACGCGGAAATAGATATAGACAATGATCTTTCGACCACACTGATTGAAAAAATTGAGAAGGGACTGAAGAACCGGAGAAAGGGAAAATATGTCCGTTTTGTGTACGACAAGGAAATGGATACCGACCTGCTCGGCTTCCTGATCCGCGGTCTCTCCCTTGCAAAACGCGGCACCCTTATTCCCGGCGGAAGGATTCATAATTTCCGGCATTTTATAGATTTCCCCGACATATTCCCCAGGAAAGGTCATCGGAAAAAACCATTTTCCCATCCCCTCGTCGGAAGAAACAGCCGGATTACAGACATCGTTCTCGAACAGGACATGCTGCTGCATTTCCCTTATCATTCCTTTAACCCGGTCATCGATCTGCTGCGCGAATCCGCTATTGATCCTGACGTGACATCTATCAAGATCACCTGCTACCGGCTGGCGTCCAATTCAAAACTCATCAATGCCCTGATCAATGCGGTAAGAAATGGAAAACAGGTTACGGTAATGATGGAATACCGCGCCCGATTTGATGAAGAAGCCAACCTGGAATGGAAAGACCGGCTCGAGGAAGAAGGCGTGAAAGTGATCGACGTCATCCCTAACATGAAAGTACATGCGAAGCTTTGCATCATACGAAAGAACAAAGGCTCGCGTTCCGTACACTATGGTTTTGTGAGTACGGGAAACCTGAATGAAAAAACGGCCACACTCTACAGCGACCATTGCCTGCTTACTTCAGACCGGTATATCATGGCTGATGTCAACCGGATGTTTACCTATATGGAAAAATGGAAAACAGGCGTTTTACCACTGAAGGCCTGTAAGACCCTGATCGCCTGCCCGGTCTTTTTGCGTAAGGAGCTATACCGGATGATCAATGTGGAAATAAAGAATGCGAAAAGCAAAAAGCCGGCGGCCATCACCCTGAAACTGAATTCCCTTTCGGATGAAGAGCTGATCTATAAATTGTACGAGGCCGCCCGGTCAGGCGTCGAGATCAAGCTTATCGTCCGGGGTATATTCTGTATGCTGCCTGAAAATAAAAAATTCAAAAAACCAGTAACAGCCATTTCCATTCTCGACGAATATCTCGAACACGCCAGGGTATTTATTTTTCACAACGGAGGTAAGGAAAAAGTTTACCTTTCCTCAGCCGATTGGATGGTCAGGAATATGGACCACCGGGTGGAAGCCACCTGTCCTGTCCTGGATCCGGCGATCCGCCAGGAGATCAAGGATATCCTGCAGATACAACTTTCGGACAATGTAAAGGCGCGCTGGCTGGACAATAACCTGCAGAATATTTATAAGAAGGATCAGTCGAAGAAGGTGAGATCACAAATCGAGATTTATCACTACCTGTATCAGAAAATCGCAAAAACACCCACAATAACTGAAACTCCTTCAAATGTCACTGCCGCTGACGCTGTGCCATCCGTTTAAATCCATAACCCATGATTCTGGCCGCCATCGATATCGGAAGTAATGCTGCCCGACTGCTGATCACTGAAGTCATCGAATCGGAAGGAAAACCCGTATTTGAAAAACTCAACCTTGTCAGGGTACCCCTGCGACTCGGTTTTGACGTTTTCGAACAAAAGGAAATTTCCGAGACCAAGACCTCCATGCTGCTCAATACCATCCGGTCATTTAAATTTTTAATGGATGCTTACCGGGTCGCCAATTTTAAAGCAGTCGCCACCTCCGCCATGCGCGATGCAACAAACGGAAATCATATTATGGAAAGTGTCGCCCATTCCACCGGCATCCGGATTGAGATCATCAGCGGCGACGACGAAGCCGCATTTATTTACGAAAACCATATCGCCGAAAACCTGAATACGGAAAATTCCTATCTCTACATTGACGTCGGGGGTGGCAGCACGGAACTCACCTGCTTTGCAGACAACAAGCTGCTGTTTAAAAAATCCTTTAATATCGGCACCATTCGCCTCCTGAAAAATCAGGTTACCGAAGCTCACTGGGACCAGATGAAAGAATTTCTGAAGAAAGAACTTAAGAACACGGCAAAACATATCACGGCGATCGGTTCCGGCGGCAACATCAACAAGGTGTTTTCACTTTCGAAAAGAAAGGATGGCAAACCGCTTCCCTTCGAACTCCTGAAAGATTATTATAAAGAGCTCGGTAGTTTTTCTGTTGCCGACCGCATGCGGCTTTATAACATGAAGGAAGACCGTGCAGACGTCATCGTACCCGCCCTGCAGATATATGTAAACGTGATGCGCTGGATCGACGCAGATGAAATTTTCGTACCTAAGATCGGGCTGGCGGATGGCCTGATTCAGGCACTCTACCGGGAAATGGAATCCAACCGCCAGACCCATGTCGCCTGAGCCGTCCTCTTCCTTATAGCGGGGTTGTTTTCGGTTGTCCGTGCGGCTGAATTATTTACGCATTCCACCTCTTGGGATTATCTTTATCACTCAACTCTCCAGCATGGTGCCCAAAAAAATTACGACCCATATCCTGCAGACGATGAAATCCAATGGCGAAAGGATTTCCATGATCACGGCCTATGATTTTTCCTTCGCCCGTCTGTTCGATCAGGCCGGGGTGGATGTGATCCTCGTTGGCGATTCGGCTTCGAATGTAATGGCCGGCCACGAAACAACGCTGCCCATTACCCTTGACCAGATGATTTACCACGCTTCTTCCGTGATCCGCGGAGTGAACCGGTCTCTCGTAATCGTGGATCTGCCTTTCGGTTCTTACCAGGGCAATTCAAAAGAAGCACTGGGCTCTGCCATCCGCATCATGAAAGAAACCGGTGCCCACGGTGTTAAACTGGAAGGAGGCGAAGAAGTGCTGGAATCGGTTAAGAGGATTCTGGCGGCCGGTGTACCCGTGATGGGACATCTGGGACTCACGCCGCAATCCATTTACAAGTTCGGAACCTATACCGTTCGTGCCCGGGAAGAAATGGAAGCCAGCAAACTGAAAAGTGATGCAAAACTGTTGGAGGAAGCGGGATGTTTTGGCATTGTGCTGGAAAAAATTCCCGCCCTCTTAGCAAAAGAAGTAGCTGAAAACATCGACATTCCGGTAATCGGTATCGGAGCCGGCAGGTATTGCGATGGTCAGGTGCTGGTCATGCACGACCTGCTCGGTATTAATACCGAATTCAAACCGCGTTTTTTGAGGAAGTATCTGAACCTGCATGAATCAATAACCGAAGCCGTTCAGCACTATGTAAAGGATGTGAAGTCAAGGGATTTTCCCAGTGAACAGGAGCAGTACTGATGATACCTGTTTTTGCAGGCTTTTATTGTTTCTGCAAACTTTTCTTGTTCCTGAAATTAGTTCTTGTTTCTGAAAACAGATCTTGTTTCTTAAGTCAGTTCTTGTTTCTAAAGTCAGTTTTTGTTTCTGAAATCATTTCTTGTCTCTGAAAACATTTCCTGTTTCTTAAAACATTTCCTGTTCCTCAAAACAATTCCTCTTCCTGCAAGCATTTCTTGTTCCTTCAAATTCTTCTTGTTTCTGTTAATAGAGGTAAAATCCGCGACCTTACAAAAAAAGGCAGCCGTTAGTTGGTATCGGCGTTCAGGATTTCATATAGCTGCAAACTATCGTTCGAATGCTTCAGGCGAAAGAACAGCGACTTGCAGGATCCCGTGGCCGCGGTTTCAGCAACCACCCGGATCTTATCGTAGAATAATTCCTTCAGGTGCTTTTTTTCCTTTTGTATTCTGTCTTTTGCCTTGCGGAAATCGGAATTCTTACCGCTTGACGATTTTTCCGCCAGCAGGACCACTGCGCGATGGTCGTAGTTGGAAGATTCCAGGTTAAGGATCTGACAGGAACATATCCTCAGACCGGAAGATGATTCTGTATTTTCAGTTCCCCGCTGACCGGTAAGGTTCCGGCTTAAAAAGGAGTCAACGCCGGATAACTGCGAAGAATTGACGAGGAAGGGGCTTTGGGGTCTGATCTGACCGTCGCCCGCCTGCAGGGAGTAGCTGAACAGGCAAAAAAAGACAATGACTAATGAGTTGCGGATTAAGGGGTACATAAGGGTATAATCAAGTGAAAAATCGGCTTCGAGGACAGGACTTGATTGATACCGGATTTATCAGGAAACACCTGACTTGCTGGATTTCAGCGGATGGATGGGAACTCAAAGAATGCAAAAATTTTCCGCATTTCATAGCCCCGGAAGAAAAAAACTTCGGAAAATACGGTCAGCTCCCATTTTTTAAACAATTGTCGTTCAAAGCCTTTACCCTCTTATCTTCCCCATCACATTATCCCATATATCTCTTATCCCCTTTCCCAACGTCAAATCCGCCGCCCCGGTGCCGGTATTCTTAATAACTTTGCGGGCTCAAACTTTTCCCATGGATTTTTTAAAAAAGCTTGGCATCCAGTCCCGTAATCCGGGAAGTTCAACAGGTGCCATATGGTTCGACAAGGCAGCAGAAACTATCGGATCTTTTTCGCCGGTCGACGGGAAAAAAATAGCAGATGTAACCGTTACGAGCCGGGAAGAGTACGATGAAATTATCGCCAGGTCTGAAGAAGCTTTTCGTTCCTGGCGAACCTGGCCTGCGCCGCGTCGTGGCGAGATCGTACGCCAGGTGGGTCAGGCACTACGTGAAAAAAAGGGGGAGCTTGGACGCCTGGTAAGCTATGAAATGGGAAAAAGCCTTCAGGAAGGTCTTGGAGAAGTTCAGGAGATGATCGACATCTGTGATTTTGCCGTGGGCCTCTCCAGGCAGCTTCACGGGTTGACCATGCACAGCGAAAGACCGCAACACCGCATGTACGAGCAATGGCATCCGCTTGGCATTGTCGGCATCATCTCTGCTTTTAATTTTCCTGTAGCTGTCTGGAGCTGGAACAGCATGCTCGCATGGGTATGTGGCAACACCACCATTTGGAAAGGATCCGAAAAAACACCGCTTTGCGCCCTGGCCTGCCAGAAAATAGCAGCGGATATTTTTTCAAAGAACGATGTGCCGGAAGGTGTAAGCTGCCTCATCACGGGCGACAGAAAGGCCGGTGAATGGATCAGCACGGATCACCGGATACCCCTGGTATCTGCTACCGGATCAACCCGCATGGGTAAATTACTTGCGTCTGCTGTGGCCTCTAGGCTTGGCAGATCTCTTCTGGAGCTGGGAGGCAACAATGCCATCATCATCAGCGAACAGGCCGACCTCGACATCGCTGTAACCGGCTCTCTTTTTGGTGCTGTGGGAACAGCAGGCCAGCGATGCACCAGCACGCGCAGGCTGATCATTCAGGAATCAGTGTACGATGCTATTAAACAAAAACTTGTCAGGGCCTATGGGCAGTTGCACATTGGAAATCCGCTGGATGAAAAAAATCATGTAGGGCCGCTGATTGACGAAGGCGCCGTAACCATGTACCTGGATGCCATCGAAGCCTGCAAAAAAGAAGGTGGATCCTTTGTGGTAGAGGGCGGTAAACTCTCAGGCGATGGATATGAAAGCGGCTGCTATGTAAAGCCCTGCATCGCTGAAGTGAATCCGGGTATGGAGATCGTAGGTCGCGAGACCTTCGCTCCCATTCTGTATTTATTGAAATATAAAACCCTGGAAGATGCCATACAGATACAGAATGAAGTGCCCCAGGGGCTTTCATCGGCGATTATGACCCTGAATCTCCGTGAAGCAGAACAGTTCCTGTCGGCTACCGGGAGTGACTGCGGTATCGCCAACGTGAATATAGGAACCTCAGGAGCTGAGATCGGAGGCGCGTTCGGAGGTGAAAAAGAAACCGGTGGCGGGCGGGAAAGCGGCAGTGATGCCTGGAAGTCCTATATGAGGAGGCAGACCAACACGATAAATTTTTCCACTAAACTTCCGCTTGCCCAGGGGATTCGCTTTGATCTTTAGTTGTAAAATTTATTGTGTCGAGGAACGTTAATTGTTTATCGTGAGCCGTTGGCCGTTAGCCGTGGGCCGTTAGCCGTAGGGCGTGGATCGTTTAATTCGGCTCGTCAATCGGTGCCTTCCGGCATTCGTTTTCACTTCACCCCTTCTACTTTCCTCCCTTCGTTCCATGGGTTCTTTCCAGCGGCTGTTTCTTTGATATAAATAGAAAAAAAGTCGTTATACCGGACGCATTGTGAAAAAAGAGACAAAGAGGAATCAAAGATGAGTCAAACGGGAATCAAATAGGGAGCAAAGAGGGGCATAACAGTATAGTAAGTAATCTTTAAGACCATATGAGCCTACCTGACGCAGACACGTTTGTTATTTCACGGGCACATCCTCGCCTATATGGTTTGAACGGTCTTTACCGATCAATGTTTAGCTCTTAGAGATCCTACCCAAAACGCACTACTTATGATACACAATCAACATCACAGGGCCCACGACCAACTACCCACGGCCAACTACCCACGGCCCACGGCCAACTAAAATATATTCCGTTCGCGGGCGTTTATAAAGTAACCCGAACTCATGAAGTGGATCTATCGTAACCTTCTAATTGTCATTATCTTGTCTTTTTGCCAGGGTCCTCTGAAAGCCCAGTTCCGACTGGCTGTAACCACCGGACTGCATTCTGCCAGCCTGATGGAAAGCAATTCCATTCCGGATTACCAGCAAAACTGGGGTCAGTTTTATTCTTCAAAAACCGGATTTAGACTTGGCGTCCTCGGCGAGATTCCACTTGGTGACAAATCCTTTTTCCTGCAGCCCGGCATTTTTTACAGCGCTAAAGGGAACCAGTTTGAAAAGCTCTATGATACCCTTGTCGTCGCAGACAGCCTTTACCTGCAGCATACGCTTAATCTGAACTATGTAGAGCTGCCCTTGTATCTCACCTGGAAACTGCCGCTTAGCGCGGACAAAAAAACGAAGCTTTTTCTTAGTGCCGGACCCTATTTCGCTTTTATTTTCGGCGCTTCACAGTCCTATCAGAACCGGATCAAGCCCTACCCTTATCAGAAATGGGTCTTTAATTCCGGTACCGATGACCTTTTGGTGGGAGACGAAACGGGTTCATACAAAACCTTTGACATCGGCGTCGCGGCCAAGGCAGGCGTAGAATTTGGCCGGGTTGAGATCGGTATGTACTACAGCCATGGGTTTACCAATGTATATACAGCCTCCTATCCATCCACCTTCCACAATAAAACCATTGGAGGCTCGATCGGGGTGTGGTTTAATGCTCCAAAGCCGCCACAGGCACCGGTCTCGGATACGGACAAGGATGGGACACCCGATCCTGACGATTCCTGCGTAACTATACCCGGTGTCCCAAAATATCATGGATGCCCGGTGCCCGATTCGGATCACGACGGCATCGCGGATGATGTGGATTCGTGCGTAAATGTGCCGGGCACAGCCAGGTACCATGGATGCCCTATTCCGGACAGCGACGGGGATGGCATAAATAATGAAGAGGATTCCTGTGTCTATGTCGCCGGAACGGCCAGATATCATGGATGTCCGATGCCCGACCGGGACGGAGATGGCATTGCCGACGACGAAGACAATTGTCCGGATAAGCCGGGTCCTGCCACGAACAAGGGCTGCCCACAGGTGAAGGCTGAGATCGTGAAAAGGGCGGAATGGGTGGCGGCCAATGTGATGTTTGCCACCAACAGTACCAGGCTGACCAAAAGCTCCTATCCGGCACTCCGGGAATTGGCAGATACGTTAAAATCAAATCCTGAACTGAACCTGAAAATTGAAGGTCATACAGACAACATAGGAAGTCCGGAATATAATATGAAACTTTCCTTACAAAGGGCTGAAAGTGTGCGAAAAGAGCTGATTGCCATGGGTGTGGATCCCGCCACGGTCTCCGTTGCAGGGTATGGCGACAAGGATCCCGCAGAGGGGAATAATACCGGGGAAGGCAGGGCTAAAAACCGCAGGGTCGTGTTTGTATTTCAATTAAAGAAGCGTTAAAAACTTTTGTCAGAATGCACTATATATTAAACATATAGTGAACTTTGCACTCCAAATAAAAACGATTACTCGTCGTATAAACATTCAAGAATGAAAATTCGTATCAGGTCAGTACTGTTCTTCTTACCGCTTGTTGCCTTTTCAGTTTCCACCCTGGCCCAGGGAACCTATTCCAAATCGGAACTGGTAAAAGGCTGGCACCTGCTCGACAAAGAAAAAGATGGTGTTTATGGAATCAGCCTGGACAAGGCCTATGACTTTCTCCGCTTAAAAAATCTTAAAAGCAGGCCCGTTGTTGTGGCCGTGATAGATTCAGGCGTGGATACCCTGCAGGAAGATCTCGTGCATATTTTCTGGACCAACCCGGAAGAGATCCCTGGTAACGGCATTGACGACGACCATAACGGCTATGTGGACGACGTTCATGGCTGGAATTTTATCGGTGGCAAAGACGGGTCCAATGTTAAGGATGATTCCCAGGAAGAAGGACGCGTTTACTACCGTTACAAGTACAAATTCGAAAATAAAAAGATCCGCACCGACAGTCTGGACAACAGTTCCCGCGAAGAATACGAGATGTGGATAAAGGCTAGGAAGAAAATTATGGGTGAAGGAACTGAAGACGGTGTAGATCTCCTGATGCTGAAAAGAGTGGTGAATGCATGTATAAAAAGCGACAGCATTCTGCAGCAGGCCATGGGTAAAAAAGAATATACCGGCAATGACCTGGACAGTTTCCAGGCCAAGGATATGGAAAGCCGTACCGCCCGTTCAGTGCTCCTTTACCTGTTCAAGGAAAACCATATCATGGATATGACCAATACCACTTTTATAACCGACTTCACTGAACAGGCCAACCGCGAAGAGAAGAAAATGGAGATCAGGGAGAAGGCGCCGAAAAACTATCGCGGCGATGTGGTAAAAGATGATGAAAGCAATTTTGCCGACAGCCTTTATGGCAACAACGACCTGATGGCAACAGACCCTATGCACGGAACCCACGTAAGCGGTATCATCGCTGCGGAACGTAATAATGGAAAGGGCACCAACGGTATTGCCGATAATGTACGCATCATGATGATCCGTGCCGTTCCCAATGGGGATGAGCATGACAAGGATATCGCACTGGCGATCCGGTACGCTGTCAACAACGGCGCCCGGGTAATCAATATGAGCTTCGGTAAAAATCTTTCCCCTGAGAAAAGCTGGGTTGACGATGCGGTGCGCTATGCAGAATCCAAAAATGTATTGCTTATCCATGCAGCCGGCAACGATGCAGAAAATGTGGATACGGCAGATAATTTCCCCAACCCCGTTTTTAAAAGCGACAGAAACCTTGCGAAGAACTGGATCACCGTAGGCGCCAGCAGCGATCCGCGCGCGGAAGAAATGTTCGGCAGCTATACCGCGTCTTTTTCCAACTACGGCAAAAAACAGGTGGACATATTTGCACCAGGTACCCGGATTTATTCCACTCTTCCCGGAGGGAATAAATATGGCAACCTCGATGGCACCAGCATGGCAGCTCCCGTGGTGACGGGTGTAGCGGCACTGATACTGGAATATTTTCCTTCGCTTACTCCAGAAGAAGTGAAATTTTGTATCGAAAAATCAGCTTCTGTTCCTAATACTAAAGTAAAACGACCCGGAGCCGACAGTGAAATGGTTCCTCTGTCTGAAATTTGCGTGTCCGGTGGAATCCTGAATGCGTACGGAGCGGTAAAACTGGCCGCCAGTCTTTCAGAATCCAGGAAAAAGGACCTTCCGAAATCCACGCTTCAGAAAGAAAAGAAATAGCATAAGTCAGTACCGCCCTTTCCTGAAAGGGAAGAATAGCAAATTACAAATCGTAATTTGCTATTTTTTTATGCCCCTACCCCTTAGAAGGATTCACCGTATCGCGACCAGCACATTCTTTTTTCTGGCAGGAATCTGTTTCGGATCCTGGGCTTCGCGCATTCCCGATATTCAGGTTAAACTGGGGCTGAGCAACGCTGCCCTGGGCGGTGTCCTGCTCTGCCTTCCTATCGGCCTGCTCACGTCCCTTCCGATCGCCGGCTTTCTGGTGGCAAAATATGGCAGCCGACGGATCGTGATGCTGGCAGCCGTGATCTATGCCGTTGTACTTCCCCTGCTGGGATTTGCCGCGACTGCCACCGAGTTAATGGTGGCCTTGTTCTTTTTCGGGTTTGGCGGGAATATGCTGAATATCTCCGTCAACACACAGGCTGTTGCAACTGAAAGACTCTATCATAAACCCATCATGGCTTCCTTTCACGGATTGTGGAGTATGGCGGGTTTCGCCGGCGGAGGCATTGGCTATCTGATGGTCCGTTATCATATTATTCCGCCTTATCATTTCCTCTGTATCAGCGGAATTGCTTTTGCGATCTTATTTCTTTTTTCAGGAAAGATGATCCGCAGGGACAGCCGCGGAGATGAAAAACAACCTCTCTTCGCGCGGCCGGACCGTTCCATCCTGAATCTTGGGCTGATTGCTTTCTGCTCCATGATCTGCGAAGGCGCGATGTTCGACTGGAGCGGTATATATTTTCTCAGGGTGGTAAAACCGGGCGGAGCCCTCGTATCAGTTGGCTTTACCGCCTTTATGTCGACCATGGCCACGGGGCGATTTGTAGGCGACTGGGTGTCTTACAGACTGGGTATTAAAAAAACTTTGCAGTTAAGTGGAATCCTGACGGCCTCGGGGCTGGTTCTCGCCGTTGTGTTTCCACAATTTCTGACAGCGACCATTGGGTTTCTGATCGTGGGTGCAGGCGTTTCTTCAGTTGTTCCCCTGATCTACAGTCAGGCGGGAAAATCCAAAATCATGAGACCCGGAGTGGCTATTGCGGCTGTTTCCACCATCGGATACCTGGGTTTTCTCTTCGGCCCTCCGTTCATCGGCTTCATTGCGCAGGCCACCAGCCTGAGGATTTCTCTTGCACTGATTGCAGTTCTCGGCCTGCTGATCGCCGCTATTGCCCGCAGACTAAAAACAGAATAAAAAAAAGCACCGCCGTAGGCAGTGCTTTAGCTTTTTCCGAAGAAAATTATTTGTTGTACACGACAGATTTCAGCGCGATCATGTCTCCCATGACGTTGACCGTTTCCTTGAGATAAATATCGGTCTTCCTGCTTTCCACCCACTGATTATAGCGTTCTCCCTTGTCCTTGTCTGCGCTGTATTTGGCGCTGTCCTGCGGGAGGGAATAGATCATCATGGGTGATTTCAGTTTGCTGACAGAGTCAATCTGTTTCACCGTGGCCCTGATCATCTTCTGCTCCTCCTGGTAGGCCTTCAGATTAAGGGGATACATTTTATCATTCTGCTTATCGAGCCATGCAGCGTCCCTGGAAATGGTCGTAAACGCAGGATTGCTGTTGGTCCTTTCCGTGCTCGAGACGCGGATATTGTTGACGTCGTATGCATATTTCCAGGTCGTGTAGTCCACCTTGGGTACTTCGTCCCATGCCAGCGCATCCGGCTGGTCTTTTTCACGGATTTTATAGTGTTCATACAGGTCGGGCAGAACAATGTCGGAAGAAACGCCGCGAAGCTGTGTCGACCCGCCGTTGATACGGTAGAATTTCTGCAACGTGATCTTGACAGAACCCAGGGAACCGCCCATGTCATCAAAGCCGAGACTGCTTTCCAATGGATAATTCCTCTGTACAGTACCTTTTCCGTAGGTGCTTGTGCTTCCGATGATCACACCGCGATGGTAGTCCTGGATGGCCGCTGCAAAGATCTCAGAGGCTGAAGCGCTGAACTCATTTACCATTACGGCCAGCGGTCCGTCATAAAGCACCGTTTTGTCTTTATCGTTTAACACCTGGGCTTCTCCTTTGCGGTCCTTCACCTGCACAACCGGTCCAAGGTCAATAAAAAGACCCACCATCTGAACAACGTCGTACAAAGATCCGCCTCCATTGTTCCGCAGGTCGAGCACCACGCCATCCACCTTGGCTTCTTTTAATTTGATCAATTCCCGGGCTACATCCACTGCGCAGCGGTTGCCTTTGGGATTGTCGAAATCGGCGTAGAATTCCGGCAGAAAAATATAACCGATGCGGCCTTTATCACTTTGTACAATCACACTCCTGGCAAATTTCTCATCCTGCACGATTTCATCCCGGACCAGGGACACCACTTTAACAGACCCGTCAGATTTTTTCAGGGTCAGTTTAACTTCCGTTCCTTTTGTGCCGCGGATGATCTTTACTGCATCTTCCACCATGAAACTCGAGATGTCGATGGGCTCCTGGTTGCCCTGTCCAACCTTCAGGATCACGTCTCCCACGTTGATCTGCTGCGATTTCCAGGCAGGACTTCCCGTTACCAGAGAGATGATTTTGATGGTACCGTCTTCGTCCCGGAGAGCAGCTCCGATTCCATAAAACCTGCCGCTCATGTCCTCGTCAAATGACCTCCTTTCTACCGGCGGGAAATAGTCAGTATGCGGATCCATGCATTGCACGATGGTCTCCACAAAAATGTTGAAGAAGTCATCGACGCTTGCCTTTATCTTCAGGTGTTCGTAAAAACGGTCTGTTACTTTCAATGTCTTTTCACGGGCTTCTTTTTCCATCTGCTCATTTGTCTTGGCTACATATCCGGGTTTTCCCTTGGCAGCCTGTTGCTGTTCCAGGAGGTCGGCATATTTTTCGAGTGTCAGGTACTTAAGCTTTTTCCTGATCTCCTCGCGCTGCGCTGCGGCATCGGCGGGGAAACCCAGTTTATCGTAATCGAGGTTGACGGTTTCTTCTTTATTGAAATCAAAAGGCTGCGCCAGAATTTCGTGAGAAACCTGCTGGATCTCCAGTAACCTTTTCCGGTAGACTGTAACGACGGCAGGAACGAATTCTACCGGTGCCCTGCCCAGTATTTCCTCATCGAGTTTAGGTTCGAAACGGGAAAGATCCTGTATGTCCGTTTTCAGAAAAATCTTTTTTTCTGCATCGATGTCACCCATGAATTTTTTGAACACTTCGGCTGAAAAAGCATCGTCAACATTCTTGGGGCTGTAATGATGCTCTACCAGCAGCTGGTTAAGGTTTTTTAGGATGAGTTCATATTTGCTGGGCGGATTATGGCCAAAGGCGAAAGTCTTCAAAGCGATCGCAATTCCCAATACAGACACGAGCAGCACAATAGGCAGATTCCTTCTGTTGAACATATATTTGATCAGTTTTGACATTGTCCAAAAATAACGATTAATAATCCCCTATTGTTGTTGCCTTCCCAATATTAACGATCCCGTCTGGCGGACGGCAAAATTCAAACCTCCACCGGTTGGTGGAGAACCGAAAAGTTACAGCTGTCCCGCCCAAGGATAAATTCCGTGTTCGGGTTAGTTTTTTATTTTCGGAGGGTTCCCCGAATTACGGGATTTTTATATAAATTTGCCTTCCCAAATGGTGGTTGTAGCTCAGCTGGTTAGAGCACTAGATTGTGGTTCTAGGGGTCGTGGGTTCGAACCCCATCATCCACCCATTTTTTTCCCCCTTTGTTTGTCTCCCCCTTTTGCCTTAACAAGCTTTTAGCAAGCTGGTCAGGCACATTAGTTGAACTTTAAAACCTGATGAGCAGAAGGATTCACATGGCGAAGCGTTTATTGTGTTGGGGGATTTTTTTTCTGGCTGTTTACTGCCCCGTTTTTTCCCAGGATTCCACTATAATCCGAAAGGACACATCGGGTCTTCGCCATGATCCTGCTGCCTCATCCGGTGATTCTGTACGCCGCAGCTTCAATCCCATGCGACAGGGAGGAGCAAGATCCTCACCCGCGATCGGACATTTCTATGGAAAGGTCGTCGATGCAAAGACCAACAGGGGACTTGACGGCACTTCGGTGCAGCTGGTTATGGCTGTATTTAATGCCGCTTCCCGCACACGCAGGGATTCAGTGGTGCGCGGAACGATCACGCCGTCCAACGGCGATTTCAGCTTTGAAAATTTACCCATTCAGGGAAATTACCGCATCAAAATCACCGCGATTGGTTACAAACCGATAGATCAGAAAATTGCATTTAACCTGAACAGCGCGGGCAACGGGGACATGGAACAAAGGATCAACGCGGTGGATCGAGACCTGGGAAATTTCAAACTGGAACAGGACGCACAGAGTCTTCAGCAGGTCACTGTTACCGCCGAGAAACCCCTGCTCACCCTTGGGATTGACCGCAAAATTTACAATGTCGAAAAAGATATTTCCGCATCAGGCGGATCTGCAATAGATATCATGCGGAATATTCCGTCGCTGGCAGTGGACATTGATGGTAATGTCACACTGCGAAATGCCGCCCCTGTTATTTTTGTTGATGGCCGTCCCACCACGCTGACTCTGGATCAGATCCCTGCCGACGAAATTGAAAGCGTCGAAATCATCACCAATCCCGGAGCAAAATTCGACGCTTCCGGGGGAGTTTCCGGCATATTGAATATCGTACTGAAGAAAAATCGTAAACCGGGATATAATGGAACCCTTCGCGCCGGTGTCGACAAAAGAGGCGGATACAATCTAGGGGGTAACCTGAACATCAAAGAAGGTAAATTCAATTTCTTTGTCGGTGGAAATGTCAACCACCGGAAATCGATTTCCACGGGCAATACCAGCAGGCTGACCTTCATACAAAATCCGGAATACCAGCTGAACCAGTATGACAGTAACATGAATAATACCCATTCATATTTCGTGCGATTCGGTGTTGACTACTTCATAGACAACCGCAACACGCTGACGGTCTCCGGAAACCTGGTGAATGGGCGCGCCAATCCCACAACAGCCAGCGATATCTATCTCGACAGTTTGTACACCGACGGATATTCGAATAGTTCTTATACCTATCGTTACTCGAACACTGCTACCACATTCAACAATAAATCCGGACAGATCAATTTCAAACATAATTTTCCGCGGTCCGGCGAAGAGTGGACGGCCGATGTCAACTATAGCTACGGGCAGCCTTCCAGCGAAAACCAGATATCCGCCAGCCTGTACAATATACCCGGTGGTCCGCTTACAAGTGTCAGCCGGCAGCAACAGAATTCAACGGGAACGAATGAATTCATTACGGCGCAGACTGATTTTGTAAATCCTTTCAGTGAAACTTCGAAACTGGAAGCGGGTGCACGGATCGCCGTAAGAAATATCGGCAATCTCAATAGTTTTTACTCCGTAGACAGTTTGGGAAACCTGATTTATCAGCCCCTGCTGTCTTCCAACTATCACTATCACGAACAGATCCTGGCCGGATATATTCAGTATTCAAATAAGATGGGAAAATTCGGCTACCAGCTTGGACTCAGAGCAGAGAATTCCAGCTATGAAGGAACCAATAACTATGCTGAAAAAAGTACCGCGTCCCCCGGCGGCATCAAGGATACCTTGGGTACCTTCAGCAACAGTTATCCCATCAGTCTGTTCCCGAGCGTATTCCTGACCGAGAATTTTACCGACAGGCAGCAGCTGCAACTGAACTATACCAGGAGAATCGACAGACCTACTTTCTTCCAGCTCTCGCCCTACACAGATTATTCAGACTCTCTAAACCTGAGCCGGGGAAATCCCAATCTCAAACCCCAGTTCACTAATTCTCTTGAACTGGCTTATCAGCTTACCTATGGGAAGAATACATTTCTGGCTTCAACCTATTATAAATACAGCACCGACCTGATCACCCGTTATCAGACGAAGGAGGTGAACCCCATAACCGATTCAGTGGTACTGGTAAATACCTTTATTAACGCAAATTCAAGTTATGTGGCCGGATTTGAGTTTATCGGAAGGAACAACCTGACCAAATGGTGGGACCTGACGACCAACCTGAATATTTATACCTCAAAAATCAATGCGGGGGACTCGATCCAAACGGCTCCTGCCAGCTGGAGCTGGTTTGGCAAAGTCAATACGACATTTAAGCTACCCTCCAATTTCACCCTGCAGATTTCCGGCGACTATACATCGAAAACGGTCCTGCCACCCGGAGGAACCGTGGGACAGGGCGGCGGCCGGGGCGGAACGGTCAGCGGAAATGCGCAGGGCTATTCCCTTCCCACCGGGGGCGTGGACGCTTCCCTTAAATATGAATTTCTGAAAAATAAGGCGGCCAGCCTTACTTTCAGCATCAGCGATATATTCGCCACGCGAAGGTCTGACACTTATATTAATACAGCCTACTCCACCCAGCATACGATTCGCTACCGCGACCCCCAGTTCTTCCGGTTACAGTTCAATTTCCGTTTTGGCAAGACAGATGTTTCCCTGTTTAAGCGAAAAAACAACAGGGAGGAAGGGGATAACCTCCAAAATAGTCCGGATATCCCTCTTAATCAATAAGTTAAATACCAAACGACCGACCGGTCGCCCGCCGGGTTATTTTTTACTTTGGATGTTATACACTAAAATTGCACGCTTTGTGGCAGTAAAAAATCAATTGGAACGAGTATGGCGAAGAATTTATTGATCGTGGAGTCTCCGGCAAAAGCAAAGACCATTGAAAAGATTCTGGGGGAGGATTTCGAAGTTAAAAGCTGTTACGGCCATATCCGCGACCTTGAAAGGGCGGACATGGGCATAGATATAAAAAATCAGTATAAGCCCCGTTATATCGTACCGGAAGACAAGCAGAAGGTGGTAAAAGAGCTCAAAAGCCTGGCGAAGAAAGCAGAAGAAGTATGGCTGGCAACGGATGAGGACCGTGAAGGAGAAGCCATCAGCTGGCACCTCTGTGAGGTGTTGGGACTGGACCCAAAATCGACGAAAAGAATTGTCTTTCATGAGATTACAAAACCTGCTATCCAGTCTGCCGTAAAAGATCCGCGAACAGTGGACATGAACCTCGTCAATGCGCAGCAGGCACGCAGGATCCTTGACCGGATCGTGGGATTTGAACTAAGCCCCGTGCTCTGGCGTAAGATGAGCGTAAAAAACAACCTGAGTGCAGGCCGCGTACAAAGTGTGGCGGTAAGGATCATTGCCGAAAGGGAACGGGAGATCAATGCTTTTGTCCCGCAGAGCAGCTTCCGTGTGGAAGCGTCCTTCTCTGCAAGCGATATTTCGGGTAAAAATGTAATTTTTAAGGCGGAGGGGAAAAAATATAATGACGAGGAAGGCGCTGAAGGTTTTTTGAAAAGCTGCCTCAAAGCTGACTTTTCTGTCTCCGATATACAGGTCAAACCCGGAAAAAAATCACCGGCAGCACCTTTCACCACGTCCACCCTGCAGCAGGAAGCATCCAGGAAACTGGGTTATTCTGTAAGCCGGACAATGCTTCTTGCCCAGAAACTGTATGAAAGCGGTAAGATCACCTACATGCGAACGGACAGCGTGAGCCTGAGTGAAACGGCCATGGACAACCTGAAGTCGGAGATCACGGGAAAATTCGGCAAGAACTATTATCAGAAACGCCAGTTTAAAAATAAGAATGAAAATGCGCAGGAAGCCCATGAAGCCATCCGCCCGACCTATATGGAAAATACGACGGTGGAAGACGCAGACTGCCGCCGGCTTTATGAATTGATCTGGAAACGCACGATGGCTTCCCAGATGTCGGATGCGGAGCTGGAAAAAACCACCGCTCTTATTCAAATATCCACCAACAGGGAAGAGCTGAAAGCAAGTGGTGAAGTGTTGAAGTTTGACGGGTTTCTGAAAGTATACCGCGAAGACCGCGACGAAGACGAGATCAGTGAGGAGGAAGACCAGGAAGGCATGCTGCCGCCGCTGACAACGGGACAAAAATTGCCACTGGTTGAAATGCGGGCCACAGAAAGATTTACCCGTCCCCTGCCGCGATACACAGAAGCTTCCCTTGTAAAGAAACTGGAAGAACTTGGTATCGGAAGGCCCTCTACTTATGCCCCGACCATTTCCACCATACTGAAAAGAGGCTACGTGGAAAAACGGGACAAGGAAGGCATTGTCCGGAATTTCCGTGTACTCCGGCTGAAAGAAAATAAAATCAGCAAGGTTTCTGAGCAGGAGACCACCGGTGCAGAAAAGTCAAAACTTTTTCCGACCGATCTTGGCCTTGTGGTTACCGATTTTCTCAAGCAGTATTTCGACGACATCATGGACTATCATTTTACTGCCCGCATCGAAGAGGAGTTCGACGAAGTGGCGAGTGGAAAAATGAAATGGAACCATATGATCGACGAGTTCTATATCCCGTTCAAAAAAGATGTTGACAAAACAATCGAAACGGCCGAAAGGGCCAGCGGTGAACGGGAACTGGGCATTGATCCGGTATCCGGAAAGAAACTCATTGTGAGGATGGGACGTTATGGTCCGATGGCGCAGATCGGTGAACAGAATGACGAAGAAAAGCCAAAGTTTGCCAAGCTGAAGAATACGCAGAGCATCGAGACGATAAGCCTGGAAGATGCCCTTGAGCTTTTCAAACTTCCCCGTAACCTAGGAACTTTTGAAGGACATGACGTGTCCGTGAATATCGGCCGCTTCGGTCCCTACATCGCACACGATAAGAAATTCTATTCCCTCGGAAAGGAATTTGACCCTTATACCATTTCCCTGGATGTGTCGGTACCCATTATCGTAGAAAAGCGGGCGGCAAAGGAACAGCGGACGATAAAAATATTCGAAAAAGAAAAAATTCAGTTGCTTCGCGGGCCATATGGTCCCTATATCAAACAGGGGCTTAGAAACTACAAGATCCCGAAGGAAAAACAGGAGGAAGCGGCCGGACTCGAACTGGCGGAAGTCAAGGCCATGATCGAAGAAGCAAAGGCCAATCCGCCCAAAAGAGTGCCCCGGCGAAAGAAGTCCTCATAAGATTTTCCAAAATCTTTCGTTATCTATTTACGGCAGGGCCGGGAAATAAACATCCCGAAAGGAATTGTGGAAAAGATTCCTATTGCCCTTTTTTTAACTTCCGCGATATTCATCGGGCATTACCGTCTGTATACCGCAGAAGATAAACTATCCAACCCATGCAGGAGTCCAGGGAAATAAAAGCATTGCTTCATCTGATCGATGACCCCGACGAAGAGGTGTTCGGTACCGTTAGTGACCGCATCATCAGCTACGGAAGAGGCATCATTCCCAATCTCGAATGGCTCTGGGAAAATACAGTGCAGGATACCGTGCAGGAGAGAATTGAAATGCTTATCCACCGTCTTCATTACCGCGACCTGACCGAAGATTTCCAGCGCTGGAAAACCAGCAGCTACCACGACCTGCTGACCGCCAGCCTGCTGGTTTCAAAATTCCAGTATCCGGATCTCGCCACCAGTCCTGTGCTTGAAGAAATTGAAAAATTACGCCGCAATATCTGGCTTGAGCTCAACCACTATCTTACACCGCTCGAACAGATCCATGTGCTGACCAGTATCATCTACGGCTACTATAATCTTAAAGGCACAGAGGTCGGCTACCAGCATCCGGAGGAATTCCTTATCCATAAAGTGATAGAAACAAAAAGAGGTAATACGATCATCAACGGCATTTTGTATCTGCTGCTGAGCGAACTGCTCGATATCCCCGTTAAAGCGATCAATATACCCAGGCAATTTGTCCTGGCATATATCAAACCCGAACTCGCCGATGAGGGAGCCGGAAAAACAGCGATGGAAAAGGTTGAATTCTTTATCGACCCGATGAGCGGACAGGTGTTTACCCACAAGGATGTAATGAATTACTTCACCCGGATCAATGTAGCGCCCGCTGAGTTACATTTCAAACCCGTTTCCCATATCCGCATTATGCAATCCCTGCTGGAGGAATTCAGTAAATGCTTTGAGACCGAATCTTCCCTTTATAAAAAAACGGAACTGCAAATGCTTTCCCGTATGCTAAGCGAATAAGCTGGCATAAATTCTGCACCCTGCATCCCGTCCAGGGATGATTTACCGTAACTTGTCCAAAATACGTTTCTCCACATGCATTTTTACCGGCTTCCGGCAGTCTGCGCTGCGGTTTTCATGCTTTGTCTCCTCTGCCTCTTTGCACATGGGCAGGGTCAGGTGAAGAATAAATCCAGGCGTCATATCAGGCAGGATTCGCTGACACAGGAAATGAATTCCCGGATTTCCGATTCCATCCTCCAGGAGGCGGAGATCAAGGATACGACCGTTCCCTTCATGGTGAACAAAGTAGAAGCCTATTCCTTCAGCCTCAACCGCTCGGAAGCATTCTTCGATCGCCGATTCGATACCACGGATATACTTCGCTCGCTGAGCGGCCTCGAACGTGGTTTGAATAATTTTCACAACCGCATGGAGAGAAATGTCGTGCCGATGAATCTCCGCAATCTTAACACGGCGGATATTCTGCTGGATGAAACAAAGGAAAGGCTTAACAACTGGCTTAAATCACTTGACCAGTACATCGGACAGCTCAATGCCATTCATCAGCGGATCCGGGAGGTTAAGCACGACAGCACCCTGCTCAATGACAGCCTCAACACGGTATTGCACGGGCAAATGGCGGCTGTCCATGACCGTTCGCTTTTACTGGATTCCATCCTGCATGCGGTTACCATTAAGGTCAATGCCATCCGAAACAGGGTATCGATCAGTTATCTTATGGTGAAAGACCTTGAGTCGGGGATTGCCGACCGTCGCCAGATCATCCGGGAAGGAATATGGAAAGAGGAAGAAGCACCTCTCCTGTTTGCCTGCGCTTCGGACTATGATGCATCCCTCCCTTCCGTGGTCAGCGAAGCCCTGTCAAGATCCCTCCGGGTAATCCGGAGATTCATGCGCACCACCTGGGACACCCGGTCAATAAACCTGCTCATCTGGTGCCTGCTGCAGGTTTGGTTCTTTTTTACCATGCGTTCAGTAAGGAAGCGTCCTGCAGGAGACAATATTCTGGGCAACCTGGTATTCCTGAAAAAATCTACTTTATTATCCAGTCTTTTGCTTCTCACGACCTTCGGGCCCTTCCTTTACTCCGGTGCACCGGCGTCCTATACACATATCGTAGAATTATTACGCCTGATTTTTTTAAGTCTTTTGCTTCTCCCCTTTTTGTCGCCAAAAGCCAAATGGTCGTGGTTCATTGTTTCTGTGATCTGGATTGTATTTGCGCTCGATGATATACTGCTGGATTCGGCATTCGGCGAAAGGTGGACCCTGATGACGGGATGTCTTGTACTACTGGGGATCTGCGTTATGCTGTTTAGAAAAAAAATCAAAGTATTCAGCGTGCTGGAAGATTCTTCAGCCAGACAATGGGTCATTCTGCTGACTACCGGCCAGCTCCTGTTTTCAATCATTTGCAATCTGTCGGGCAGGCTGACACTGGCCAAGCTGTTCGCCTTCAGTGCCGCAGACAGTCTAGTGCTGGCTGTTACGCTGAAAGTCTGCTGCACCGTCCTGGTAGATGCGGTGTACGCACAATCAGAATCACAGCAAAACAGGTTCTTTGCTTTCCTGAATTTTGTCAATCTCAAAGCCAAACTGAAACGCGTACTCTGGGTTGTTGCCGTGCTGGTGTGGATACTTGCCATACTTCGTAACCTGATGTTGTATGATACCGTAACGGAGTACGTAACTTATTTTATCGGGAAGAAACGCACGATCGGCAGTGTCAGCTTTTCTTATGGCAGCGGCCTGCTTTTCATTCTTATTATATGGGTTTCTTCCGTTCTCTCCCAGTTCGTCAGCTATTTCTTTGATGAAAGACATAACCCGGGACCAAAGAAAAAAACCAGGCTTGGCTCCATTGCCCTCCTGGTCCGGATCGGTATCTGGACGGCAGGATTTTTCATCGCTGTGGCCGCAGCGGGAATTCCCATCAGTAAAATTTCCATTTTGATCGGCGCACTCGGTGTGGGCATCGGCTTTGGTCTGCAGAACCTTGTAAATAACCTGGTCTCCGGAATCATTATAGCATTTGAACGCCCCATACAAATCGGGGATACAATTGAAATTGCAGGCAAGACGGGAACAGTACAGGAGATCGGCATACGCTCCAGCCAGATCAACAACGGAGAAGGTGCAAATATCATCGTACCTAACGGCGATCTTCTTTCGCAGCAATTGATAAACTGGACGATGCACAACCGGAATAAAAGGCTCAAGGTGCAGATCAGCATTCCCTATACCTCTGATTTCCGCAAGGCCCGCGACCTGATGCTGGAAGAAATCCAGAAAAGTGATAAAGTGATGAAGGATCCTAAACCGGCCGTTACGGTCGACAGTTTCACCAGCACCAATGTAAATTTCGAATTGAAATTCTGGGTTCCGGATATGTCGGAGGTCGGTGCAGTCCGGAATGAAATTATGCTTAACATCGTCGAAGCCTTCCTTCGAAATGGCATAAAAGTCTAACCGTCATTGATGCACCAGGTGGAATGGATCTTTTCCAGAAAGCCTACCAGCCTGCGCGGTATTCTCTCTTCACATACTGGTTCGCTGCGTCATAGTTGGTGATCTTCATGTTCGGCGCATCCCAGAGCAGCTTTTTCCTTCCGGGGAATGTACGTCTTCCCTTTTCATTGGTTACCGCTATCATCCCCGCACGCAGCGCGAGATTACCCATCAGGATTGTTTCGGTTAACGGTCCCGCATATTCGAAAGGAGAACTGACTTCTTTTTTTCCATAGCCGGCCAGACAGGCATTGACCCATTGTACATAATGACCTTCCGGAACCCGCGCGAGGGTTTGCGGAACATTGACTTCTTTGGTCTTTGATGTAGGCAGAAGTCTGGGATCACTTCCATAGGTTCCGCACATCATTTTCCCTTTTGTGCCGATGATCAGCACACCGCCTCCCCCGTCGTCGCCAAAGAGTTCATCGGCTCCGAGTTCATCGGGCCGCTGCGGAATGATGCCACCGTCCATCCAGTGCATTTTTACATCCGGCTTGCCGTTTTGCCCCGGAAAATTCAGTATTACGGAAGAAGCCGCAGGGCAGCTTTCCGGAAAATATTCAGGCGTCCAGGCATGTTCGAAAATCGAAACCTGACTGCATTCCACCGCATTGGGGTAAGTCAGCCCGACGGTTTTAAAAGCCGGATCAATGAGATGGCATCCCATGTCACCCAGTGCGCCTGTGCCGAAAGCCCAGAAACCTCTCCAGCTGAAGGGCACATATTCCTTGTGATAGGCTTCTTCTTTGGCCGGCCCGAGCCAGAGGTCCCATTTGAGTTCTGATGGAACGGGATCGGTACCCTTTGGAGTGCCCAGTCCCTGAGGCCAGATAGGCCGGTTAGTCCATACTTTAATTTCCGTAGCGTCTCCGATAACACCCGCCCTGTACCATTCCTGCATCGTACGTACGCCGTCGCCGGACGCGCCCTGATTGCCCATCTGTGTAACGACCTTATAGCGTTTGGCAGCTTCGGTGAGCATTCGGGCTTCATAAATATCATGCGTCAGCGGCTTCTGTACGTACACATGTTTGCCCAGCTGCATGGCGGCCAGCGCGGCTACGGCGTGACAGTTATCAGGTGTGGAAACAGAAACCGCGTCGATGGATTTGTGTTCCTTTTCCAGCATCTCGCGGTAATCATAATATCTTTTTGCATTTGGAAAACTCTTTACTGAATCGGCGGCCTGCCGGTCATCCACATCACAGAGAAAGGCTATGTTGGCGTGAGGACTCTTTGCAAATTCAGCAATATCGCTTTTCCCCTTACCGCCTACTCCGATACCGGCAATATTCAGTTTATCACTGGGTGCAATGAATCCACGGCCCATTACATGACGGGGGACAATAAAGAATCCGGCCGCGGCCATGGAGGAAGATTTCAGAAATGCTCTTCTGGATTTTTTCGTTTTCATGTGAACAAGCTTTTAAATAATAACAGAAATTGAATACCGGGACGGGGTTAATAGCTCCTGTAGGTTCTTCTGACGAACTGATTGGCCGGAGCGAAATTGGTGATTTCCATTTTCTCTCCATCCCAAAGAAGTTTTTTTCTTCCGGGGAATATTTTCTTTCCCTGTGCATCGGTTTCGCTCAGCATATAGCTCCTGACGGCGAGGTTGCCCATGAGTACAGTTTCTGTAAGCGGGCCCGCGAGAGCAAAGTCGGAACTCGTATAGGCTCCATATCCTTTTTTACATGCATTCACCCACTGTGTCTGGTGACCTTCCGTGCTGCCTTCCACAAGCGGAAATTTTGATTTCGAAAGGTTGACTTCTTTCATGCGGCTTGTAGGCAGCAGCGTGGCATTGGCACCGAATTTTCCTGCCATCAGTTTCCCTTTAGTCCCTTCGAAGATCATTCCACCGTCCACACCGCTCATAGCTTCATCCGGCAACAGTTCCTCCGGTCTTTCAGGGAGAATGCCGCCATCGTACCAGACCATTTTCACAGGCACCATGGATCCGCGTTGCGGAAAATGAATATAGGATTTCGCGGAAGGCGGAAAGGCCTCCGGGTTGATCAGCTCGTCAAAATATCCGCGGTATACCGAACCCACACTGGTTTCTACAGATACAGGATATCCGAGTTTCAGGGCGAGATAGGGAGAGTCTATAAAATGACATCCCATATCACCGAGGGAACCCGAACCATAGTCCACCCATCCTCTCCAGATAGCGGGAAGGAAAGCCGGATTATAATCCCGCCAGGGTGCCGTGCCGAGCCAAAGATTCCAGTCCAGTTCGGAAGGAACGTCAAATTTTCCAGTCGGTGTGGGAATGCCCTGAGGCCATGTAGGTCTGTTTGTCCACACATGAACCGTGTGCACATCGCCCAGCAATCCGTCCTGCAGCCAGGTCTGGATCAACCGTATATCATCGCCGGAAGCCCCCTGGTTTCCCATCTGCGTAACGACCTTGTATTTTTTTGCCGCCAGCGTGAGCATGCGGGCTTCATAAATATCGTGTGTGAGTGGCTTCTCGACGTACACATGTTTCCCCAGTTCCATACAGGCCAGGGCGATCGGCGCATGCATATGGTCGGGCGTGGTGATCATTACCGCGTCGATATGCTTTGCTTCTTTTTCCAGCATCACGCGATAGTCGCGATAGTATGGAGAATTGGGCCATTTAGCGCGGGCACTGGCCGCACGGCGGTCGTCTACGTCGCAAAGCACGGCAATATTTTCCGCGCCGTTATTCCACGCATGGGGAAGATTCGCTTCCGCCCTCCCGCCGACGCCTACTCCGGCAATATTAAGTTTATCGCTGGGCGCAATAAAGCCCCTGCCCATTACATGTCGCGGGATGATCATTATCCCTCCTGCGGCATACGCAGCATTGCGAATAAATTTCCTTCTGGAAACAGAGGACTTTGAAGAAGCCATGAGGTTGTATTTTATACCAGGGAAGCGTTAAGAGTAATATTTGCGTTCAGCAGTTTGCTGATCGGGCAGTTGAGCTTGGCATCTTCAGCAGCAGCCTGGAATTGTTCGGCGCTGATGCCCGCGATTTTCGCTTTGAGGGTGAGTGCGGATTGCGTTACAGTGCCGTTATCGAGCGTCACTTCAGACTGTACATCCAGGCTGTCAGGAGTGATACCTTTTTCCTGGAGGACGAAACTGAGTTTCATGGCAAAGCAGCCTGCATGCGCCGCTGCTATCAGCTCTTCGGGATTGGTTCCCGGGCCATCTTCAAAACGGGATTTGTAAGAGTACTGCGTGTTTTTTAACACAGTGCTTTGCGTAGTCAGATTCCCTTTCCCATCCTTACCGGATCCGTTCCATATTGCGGTCGCTGTGCGTTTCATAAAGAGAAATTTTAGAAACGCAATTTATGCAAAACTAATTGACATCAAGCAACTCAACATCGAAATAGACGGGTGCGTCAGCAGGTACCTGACCGTATCCGGTACATCCCCAGGCCAGCGCAGAAGGAATGAGGAGTTGGATATGACCACCCTTTCCGATTTTCGGCAATCCATATTGCCATCCGTAAATCAGGCCATACAGTGGAGTGCCGTTGAGATTGGTGTTGGAAGCAGAATCGAAGATTACGCCGTTCATCAGCCGGCCTACATAATTCACCTTGATATTGGTAGAAAAAACGGGTTTAAGGTTCTGATCACCCGAATCCAGGATCTTGTAAAATATTCCGGAACTGTCGTACGTCAGAGGACGGATTGAATCTGCGGCAAACTTGAGGAGGGCTGCAGTGTCCGATGCAATGGGTTTGGCTGTACATCCGGGATTGTCCGGTGCGCCCTTCATACAGGAATGTAAGATCAACGCTGCTGAAACAAACAAAACGAAATAGAATAATTTTCTCATAACGGGTGCAAAATTAGCTCAAAATATTATGTGGATTTGAGTTCCCGGCTACTAAACGCAAAAGGAAGCAAATCCGTTGCCTTTTCAAAAACATAAACTTCACCGGAAAAACCTCCGAGAACTAAACGAATGGGCCGCCCGAAACGTTGCTCGTACTCTGCCAATGTTTGCCTGCAAATTCCGCAGGGGCTGATGGGATGGTCGCCCGATCCGGATTCGTTGATCCAGGTCAATGCAAGGCCGGTTACAGGCTGACCTGGATATTGCGAGGATGCAGCACTCAGGACCACGCGCTCTGCACATAAGCCGGCCGGAAAGGACGCATTTTCCTGGTTTGCTCCGGTTAATATCTTTCCGTCGGAAAGCTGAAGGGCAGCACCTACCCGGAACCTGGAGTATGGGGCATAAGAATCCCCCGTGGCTTTCTTTGCTGCAGCCAGCAGTTCTGCATCGCCGGGTTCGAGACTACCAGCGTCTGCGTAAATCAGCACAGGTATTTGTATGGCGGAAGACCGGATCATTTAATTTTTTTAAACAGCCTGCTCCAGCGCACGCCGTTTTTCCAGCTCATCCAGATCATCCAGGCTTCACCGACCACATGGTCTTCCGGTACAAAACCCCAGAAACGGCTGTCGAGACTCTGATGGCGGTTGTCGCCCATCATCCAGTAGTAATCCATCTTAAACGTATAGTTGTTCGTTTCTTTATCGTTGATAAAAAATTTCCCGTCGCGCATTTCCAGTTTATTTTGTTCATAGTCGCGGATAGCGCGTTCATACATCGGATAGTTATTGGCGGTCAGCGTCAGTGAACTTCCTTTTTTAGGTATCCAGAAAGGACCGTAATTGTCTTTGGTCCAGCTGTACTTCGGATCGAAGGGATATACGGAGCGCGAACTGTCGATATAAGGCGTGATGGTTTTTGCCAATCCGCTTTTCAGCATTTTTTCTTTGGCAGAGGCGGTTAACAACATGGCATACTTGTTTGGAATGCCGGTTTGCTGAAATTCCTCTCCGTTGGTAATGTCCACGTCGTACTCCTCCTTCATCACCGTTTCGTCGAGTTGTTGTCCTTCCGTAACCACGATATAGTTGGTTTCAGAGTATGGAGGCAGCGGCGTGGGTTTCCCGTCGATGTAAATGATCTGGTTGATGATCTGCAGGGTATCACCCGCAATTCCGACGCAGCGTTTAATAAAATTTTCCTGTTTGTCGACCGGCCGCACAATCAGCGGATACTGATCGGGATCGCTGAGTATGGCCTGCCTTCCCGCGTTCATATCTCCCTGTCCCAGCATACGCGCTGCGTCGTAATAAGGCAGTTCGGATTGAAACCCTTCCTTGTTGATTACGGTATCACCGGCAGGGAAATTGAATACCACAACATCATTTCGTTTTACGGGTGAAGGAAACCAGCGGGTGTAAGGAATATGGATCCACTCAACATACGACTTGCTGTCGAACAGCGGAATGGTATGATGAACGAAAGGCATCGCTATCGGTGTATTGGGAATACGGGGGCCGTAACTGAATTTACTGACGAATAAAAAATCATTCACCAGGAGTGTTTTTTCCATCGAGGGCGTCGGAATAACATAGGCTTCAAAAACAAAAGTGCGTATAAGGGTGGCTGCGATAATAGCGAAAATGGCGGCGTCCACCCATTCACGGGCGGCTGATTTACGGTATTTCCGGGCCCCTTCAGCCCCGATAAATCTGTCGGTTTTATTTAATCCGATGTAAAGAAAATAGAGCCCGAGGGTGATCACTACCAGTGCGTGTTCCCAGAATTTAAACTTGCCGAATGTTTTTACGAATTCAATGCAGATGGCCAGGGTAATGAACCAGCCGATTACAGGAATGAACTGGAGATAAAACCAGTAAACCGGCCTGCCACTGAGCCTGAGCATTTCATACGTATTGTAAACGGGCGTGGCTCCTTTCCAGTCCGGCTGTCCTGCTTTTTTGAACATGAAATAAGCGCCGAAGGAAGGGATTACAAACAATACCAGTGAAATCAATAAAAGGATCAGGATCTGGTGGGAGGTCATTGGCTGATTTTAAATTTGAACAGGGGGGGTTAGCCGAACGGCCGGCAAATTACCGTATAGCACGGGATTGTCTGAGCCGTTCGGCACATTTATAATTAATTTATGGACGGTTTTTAGGTAATACATAACTGGCGACGTCTTCGCGGCTGATGGATTTGGAAGAAAGGATGATGAGACGTTCTACCACGTTGCGCAGTTCCCGGATATTACCGGTCCAGTTATACTCCTGCAGGGCATTGATGGCGTCTTCGTCAATTCCTTTTCGCGCGATCCCGTATTCATTGCAGATATCACCCAGAAATTTATCGATGAGCAGCGGAATATCATCTTTTCTTTCATTGAGGGAAGGAACGTGAATGATGATCACGCTGAGCCGGTGGTACAGGTCGAGCCTGAAATTTTTTTCTTCCACTTCTTTGAGCAGGTCTTTATTGGTCGCGGCGATAACGCGTACATCCACACTGATATCCTTGTCTCCGCCGACGCGCGTGATCTTTCCTTCCTGCAGCGCTCGCAACACTTTGGCCTGCGCATTGGGACTCATATCTCCGATTTCATCGAGAAAAAGGGTGCCGCCGTTTGCCTGTTCGAATTTCCCGATCCGTTGCTTCACGGCTGAAGTGAAAGATCCTTTTTCATGACCAAATAGTTCACTCTCGATAAGCTCTCCGGGAATCGCGGCGCAGTTCACTTCGATCAGCGGGCCGGAAGACCGATTGCTTTTTTCATGCACCCATCGGGCCACGAGTTCCTTTCCTACACCGTTTTCGCCGGTGATGAGGATCCTGGCATCGGTGCGTGCTACCTTTTCGATGGTCTCGCGGATTTTCTGAATCGGTGTTGAATCGCCGATCATATCCTGGACTTTGCTCACTTTGCGCTTCAGCACCTTTGTCTCCGCCACCAGTGAAGTTTTGTCCATGGCGTTTCGGATCGTGATGAGCAGCCGGTTCAGGTCGGGTGGCTTGGCAATATAATCGTAGGCTCCTTTTTTGACCGCTTCCACGGCTGTTTCGATCGTACCATGACCGGATATCATGATGATGGGAATGTCCGGATTGGCCTCTTTGATTTTTTCCAGAAATTCAATGCCATCCATCTTGGGCATCTTGATATCGCAGAGGATAACATCATATTCTTTTTCCCTGTAGCGCCTCAACCCTTCTTCCCCGTCCCCTGCTTCGTCAATCTTATACCCCTCATAGGAAAGAATCTCAGTCAGCGTTTTACGGATAGCCTTCTCGTCATCAATGATCAGAATGTTCGACATGTTTTCTCGGTTTCAATAATAAAGGCCGGATTTTCAGCCAATTAGGCTGCAATTTACTGAAATATGGCGTATTTGGAACAGTCTTATCCCCGCAGGGACAGGGGGTTTTTCGTTAGTATAAATACCTTGCAGAAGCCGGCTTCCCTTCTTATTTTTCGGGGTCAATATTGTTCGAAAAACCAAGATTTAAAATTTAACCCTATGAGACAGGAATTTGATTCCATCAACACCCCGGCCAGAGTGTTTCTTAAACTGACCGTATTTGGCTTTGTATTAATCGGATTTGCTTACGTTTCCCTGGTTGTGCTCGGAACCGCTCTGAAAGCAATTCACTAAAATAACCACCTCCTTCCCGGCCTTCGGGAGGAGGTTTTTTATTTCACTATCTCCAGTTCAATAATCGTATCCACAGGATCCGGTTCCACATTCCTGATATCTATCGCCAGGTACCCTTCATCCAGCAACTGGTATGCAAGCTTTTTCCCGTTCGCCGAAACCGACTTCACTTTATATGGCACCTGAATAAAGAACTTATCTCCGGGCTTTCGGAAAAGATGAAGATAAACCCGGTCTCCTTTTTCCGTCACTGCCCCCCATTCCTGAGGTCTTATAAATCCTTTTTTTGAACCGTAGATCGTGTATCCGTTCTTCTTCAGCCACTGCCCCATTGAATCCAGCCGGTTTGTGAATTCAGACTGGATCTCCCCATTTGGCAGGGGACCGATGTTCAGGAGCAGATTGGCGCCGTATCCGGAAGCATTCACCAGCAGGTGGATGAGCTGCGCATAAGATTTATAGTGCGTATCGGTGATATTAAAGCCCCATGAATCATTGATGGTCTCGCAGGTTTCCAGTGGAAGACTGGAGACCGATGCGCCTCCAAAACCCGTCGTATTGCCGCCGGGCAGGTCTTTTTCGAACATCTGGAAATCTTCACCCGGAATGGGCGCCATATGATGATTGTTGCCGATCAGGCAGGCCGGCTGCAGCTGGTGGATAAGGGCATAAATCTCTTCCAGGTGCCAGTCGACATTGGAGACATTATCCTTTCCGTTTTCTGTTTTCAGCTGGTCCCAGTATCCGTCGAACCATACGCCGGCAACCGGTCCGTATTGTGTGAGCAATTCAGTCAGCTGCGCCTTCATGAAGGCGATATAGTGGTTCCAGTCACTTTTTGCCGTTCTCCCCGTCCCGTGGCCGGTATGACCTGTCTCATACTGATAGTCGCTCCGGTACCAGTCGAGCAGGGAATAGTATACAAACAGTTTGATACCCTGCTGCTGACATTCCTTCGCTATGAGTTTGACGGCATCCTGTTTCCAGTCAGTATTGGTGATCTTCCAGTCGGATTGTTTGGTATCCCAGTCGCTGAATCCGTCGTGGTGTCTGGTGATCAGGGTGATATACTGCATGCCCGCTCGTTTTGCAGTCGCAACCCACGCGTGCGCATCGAAGCGCACAGGATTGAAAATAGTTTGAAGTTTTGTGTATTCGGTATAAGGGATATTCCGGTTGTTCATCACCCATTCGCCATTACCCGGCACGGCAAACGCGCCCCAGTGAATGAACATCCCGAAGCGGGCGCTGTCAAACCATTTTCTTGCGGCCAGGTTTTCCGGACCGGGCTGATAGGGTTTCTGGGCGTGGACGACAGCCACGGCGCTGGCAAGGCACAGGATGAGAAGGAGCTTTTTCATATGTCAGCAATAATATGGAAGGCAGAACTATTTTTTCAGGTACATGACCTCCTTCACCATTCTCACGGTTTTTTCCACCGTAGGCATGGCGTCAGCGACCAGGTTGGCCGCATAATGCAGTGGCGCATCCGCGGCAGTAAGGCGTCTGATGGGGGCATCCAGGTAGTCAAACCCTTCCTTTTGGATGGTGTATGCTATTTCGGAAGACACGGAAGCAAAGGGCCACTGTTCTTCGATGATCACCAGGCGGTTGGTTTTCTTTACACTCTCCAGAATGGTGGGCCAGTCCAGCGGCCGGATCGTGCGCAGGTCGATGACCTCGGCGCTTATATTTTCTTTCTCCAGTTCCGCGGCAGCCGAAAGCGCCACTTTCATCATCTTGTTGTAGGAAACCAGCGTAACGTCGTTCCCTGGACGCGCAATATGGGCCTTTCCCAGTTCTATATAATATTCTTCTTCGGGCACTTCCGACTTGTCGCCGTACATCACTTCACTTTCCATGAAGATCACGGGATCTTCTTCATAGCGGATGGCCTGTTTCAGCAACCCCTTTGCGTCATATCCGTTACTCGGAGATACAACCTTGAGGCCCGGTATATTGGCATAATAGCTTTCGAATGCTGTGGAATGCTGGGCACCGAGCTGACCGGCAGAGCCGTTGGGGCCGCGGAATACGATGGGACAGCCAACCTGGCCGCCGCTCATGGCAAGCATCTTGGAAGCAGTATTAAGGATCTGATCCAGTGCGAGGACAGCAAAGTTGAAGGTCATGAATTCCAATACCGGACGAAGCCCGTTCTGGGCGGCGCCGACACCCACGGCGGTAAATCCGAGTTCCGAAATGGGCGTGTCGATGACTCTTTTTGGACCGAATTCCGCGAGCATGCCCTGGCTCACCTTATAAGCCCCGTTGTATTCGGCAACTTCTTCACCCATCAGAAACACCCGGTCGTCCCGGCGCATTTCTTCGGACATGGCCTCACGTAAAGCTTCGCGAAATGCGATTTGTCTCATGGATCAGTTTTTTGCGTTTTTGTATGGTTCCGGCAGGTACAGGGCGTCCTGTTTAATCTAATGGCAGGCCGGAAGAAACGGGGGCAAAAGTATTGAGGAAAGGGGAATCGACAATGAGGATTTTGGTTTATCGTTGAATTTTAGCCGAAAATCGAAGGTTTGACATGCTTTATCGAATAAGTTGTAAAGAGGCCGTTTTAGTTTTCATCTTTGTTTTGTCAACGCGCGAAAACGAATCCAAACCTGCCTGAAATACCTTTCCAACCGATCCTTTGAAACCAAAGAAAACTGAACCAAGATACCATAACCCCTAAACCCTGACCATCATGTGAGAATCCTGATCCGAATGAAAACCACCGGTCCATATCCGAAAGAAAACCATCAGAAAGCATCCGGATCCTAAGAAACCATCCAGTACCGAAGAAAAACCGTGAAACCAATCCAGTACCGAAGAAAAACCGTGAAACCATCCGATTCCTGAAGAACCATCAGATCCAAATCCGAAAATGTCCAAATCCTGAATGACCGAAGCCTTTGTCCCGTGAAAACCAAAACCAGTATCGTTGAAAACCGGACCCTTGAAACAGAGTTTTACCTTCATGATCAAGTTTACTGATATACCCGGTTTAACGAATTGAAAAAGCCGCCCGAACGGGCGGCTTTTGTTTTTAGAACGAATGATGTTTTGCGGAATCGGTTTCGATACCCAGATCGTGCAGGTCCTGCAGGGTAATGGTAGGTTGCTGACCGGCACTTATTCTGCGCACTACAAGAGCCGCCGTTCTCATCGCTTCTTCGGATGAGCGAAAGCCTATATGTCCGGGCAGACCCGGAATGGTTTCCTGCTTTATATAAATTCTTTCACCCGCAAGGATATGATATCCCCATCCTATCGCAGTATGCACGGGCACGGCATGCAAAAAAACTTTGCCTTCGTGCGGATCGTGATGCCGGTATAAAAAAATTACCGCGATGCTCAGACACAACGCGGTAATGACAGGTAAAATATTTCTTCTCTTAATTATCATTGGGATTCTGGGTCTGGTCCGGGAAGAACTGGCGCAGAAAATCGGAAGCGCCCGCCTGTCCTGCTGAACTCCTGCCCGTCGCGATAAAACCACCACTGCCTACATTGAAGCCAACAGCACCGGTGGTGGGAGGGCCTTCAAAAGGAGTTTTTTCTGTCCACAGATCCGTCGCGATATCATATTGCCATGTATAGGTATAATACACGCCATTTTCACCTGTGCTGATATAGGCCTGACTGCCGATGACGAAAGCCGAAGCATTCCAGCGCGCAATAGTTGTGTATCCGTCGTCAAAAGCCTGATCGGTATAGTTGGTAATGTGATTAAGCTGTGTCCATTTCGCTGTGTCGGAAGCAGGATCAAAAACCCAGAAATCGTTCACCATGGTACCACTGTTGATGCCGGTAACCACATACGCTTTGTTATTGTAAGTAAACGTAACGCCGCCATATCTTTTGTTTCCGCTGAATCCGATATCAGTCCAGGTATCGAGGGAAGGATCATATTTATAAAAGTCTTTCAGTGCATTGCTGCCGTCAAAGCCAGTACCTACATAACCAAAATTTCCAATGCCGAAAGCAACGGCTTCATACCTGGCTGAACCTGGAAAATTTGATTTCTGCGTCCAGGTATTTCCTTCCGGATCGTATTCATAAAAATCATTGAGGTAGTTCAGTCCGTCGTAACCGGTACCGACATAACCTTTGCCGCCTGCACTGTATCCCACGGCGGAGCTCCTGTTTGTATTATCAGGCATGCTGACAGCCTGTGTCCAGACGTTGGCAACGGGATCATACCTCCAGAAATCATTGTAACGTGTGTTCAATCCATCCCAGCCTGTTCCCAGATAAGCAAAATTTCCAATGACAAAACTGACGGCTTCGCTTCTTGCGGGACCATTCAGCTGGGATTCGGTAACCCAGTTGCCACTCTGTGTATAAGGAACGGTATTTTTAGTACAGGAGGAAAAAACAAATAAAGCAGAGATAAAGAACAGTTGGAAGTAAATCCTCTTCATATCAGTTGTATTGAGAATACTGTGTTTTGTAGCGATAAAAGTATTTTATTTGCAGCGCGAAATACGGACAATTAGGTGATTTCACAAAAATTTATCAAATAACGCAATGCGTTTCAATTGTTAATCGATTTCAAAAAACATACTTTTGCCCTTTCAGAAAGTGCGGAAAGACGACATCATGATTTTATTAAACCCTATACCTCACCAAACGGTTTACCGCATCCATCCAGCCGGTTTTTTTGCAATGTATGGGACCGGATCCATAATCAGGAGAAATTAAGCATGGCAAGAAAATTCAATTTCAGACAAAAGTTTGCTTTTTTTTCTCTGCCGCTGATCCTTATGATGATCAGCTTTGCGTGTACCAAGCCCATCATTGAATTCCAGAATGTATATAACGGAGACAATGCCACCAATGTGGTTATGGTGGATACCTTTTCCGTCCAGATGTCAACGGTTTTCCTGGATTCATTTGTAAGCTCCGGAACACCCGTGCAGTTAATCGGCCGTTATATCGATCCTTATTTTGGCGTTATTACTTCGCAGGGTTATTCAGACTACGGCCCTCCCCGGCCGCTTCCGACGCTTACCAATTTTTCCGTGTATGATTCCCTGCAGCTGATCACGCGGATCGACCGGACTTTCTACGGCGACACCACGCCGGTTCAGCGCTTTGAGGTCAGCCAGCTTACACAGGTAATGAATCCACCCGGGCAACAGGTTGCTTTCTTCAACAACCAGTCTGTTCCGTACAATCCCACGGTGCTGGGTTATGCAGATGTACAAATCTATCCGCATCGGGGACTTACATCCCAGCGTGCGGGCGATACAATAAAGATCAGTTTACCCAACAGCATGGGTCAGGAACTTTTTGGTCTTCTTTACCGTCAGCCCGATACGATCAAATCGGATAATGCTTTCAGGAATTATTTTAAGGGCCTTACGGTCTACAGCGACACGACCAGACCCGGCGCCATTTATGGCTTCAAGGATTCCATGTTTATCCGGTTGTACTATCATGATCCGGGCACAACGATTACAGAAAAGTTTGCCGATTTTCCCGTCATCAACGGACGTCTGCAATTCAACCAGATCACGGCAAACCGCAGCGGCACACCCACTGAACCCCTCGGACAGTCCTATACAGAACTTGCTTCCACAGCCTCCGGTAACCAGGCCTATATGCAGCCCATTACCAGCCTCTATGTAAAACTGCTCTTCCCGACGATCAGTAATATATATGGCTATCCTGACTATCTCGCGCTGATGAAAGCGGAGCTTGTGGTGAAAGTGGTGCAGGGAACCTACAGTCCGCTTTTTAATCTTCCGCCTGCCGTTAATCTCGCCCTGACAGGCCCCGCCAACACGATCGGCGGCATACTTTCCTCTTCAGGCAGCGGCAACCTGACAGTAGACTATCTCTACGGAACGAATACGGGGTATTCGTATGATATTACGGCCTATATCCAGAATGCGCTCACGCAGGGCGCACCCGCCAACCAGAAGGACGGACTTATTATGATTGCACCGGCAGCTACATACAATACCCAGTTTAACCGGGGAGTTTTTGGGAATACATACAATTCGCAGAATTCGAATCAGATTTCACTTAAACTCTATTACGCTTCATTTTATTAAAATGAATATCCTGGCCGGACGAAACAACATGCGCAAAGGAATTATTATAGGGATTTGCCTTCTCAGCACGGCCATAGGTTTTGCACAGACCAACAACCAGCCCTATTCCATCCATGCCATCGGTGACATCACAGACAATATCATCAACCGCACCAGCGGACTGGGTTCCACCGGCATTGCCTACCGCAATGACCGCTGGATCATCAACAATAACCCCGCCGCACTCAGCGGACTCACCAATCAGTTTTTCTGTGCCGAAATAGGGGTGAACGGACAGTTCATCGACTACAGCGGACAGCAGGTAAGCACGACCAACCATACGTCCACGGATATTACGTTTAAACGGTTTGCCGTTGCAACGAAAATTTTCAGGAATTGGGGAAGCTCGATCGGACTGGTGCCCTTCAGTGAAGAAAATTATGAATATGCCGGATCGAGACCTATCGGCGGCACGGGCTCCTACCTTCCTACTTACGATCAGGGTTATGGGGGAATAAATAAAGTGTTCTGGGCAAATGGTGTGGAACTTATCCGCAATCATCTTTCGCTCGGACTTACGACGTCCTATTTGTTCGGCTCCATCAACAACAAAAACATTATCTCCGGGCAGGGCACGAACATTTATCTTTCGAAAAACAATAATACCTATTTCAACAAGGTTTATTTTGACTATGGTCTTCAGTGGTACGGCTCCGTGGATGCCCATTGGGACTATTCCATAGGCGGTGTCTTTGCCAATGAGCAGACACTGCGTACACAGACTACCGTAAACGTGCTTAACCTGGATTCCAACGTACTGCGCAGTACGGTTACTTCGGGTTCCTACACGATCCCCACCAGTTACGGTCTTGGATTTACGGTGACGAGGAATAAAACATTTACCCTGCTGGCTGACTACCGTTTTCAGAACTGGGGCAGCCTGGTGACCACCACGGGCGATTTTTTTTACAAAAACAGCCAGCGGTTTTCAGCGGGATTCGAATTTTCCAGAAAAAAAGTGGTGTACAACACGCTGTATGAAACCCACTTCTTTCAGGCAGGGTTTTATTATAACAAGACCTACCTCATTGTCAACAGTACGCCGATCGACGATATCGGTGCTACCCTGGGTGTTGGTGTGAACTCCAAGCGCACGCCGATGTCCTTTAATGTCATTCTGCAATACGGCATCAGGGGTACAACCAATAATAACCTGATCAGGGAAAACTACGCCAACATCAGCTTTGTCTTTTCTTTCCGGGATTTCTGGTATACCAAGGGCAGAAGGATAGAATAGCCGCCAGGGATAATCCAGATCAAGATTATGGCCTAATGAGGCAGCCGGTATGCTTAACTGCTGCGGAAAATCTTTTTGAACTAATTTCGCGCCCATGAACCAACCCCTACGCGTAGCCATACTCGATCTGTATGAAGGGAGGCCCAATGAAGGCATGCGTTGCATTCAGCAGATCCTGGAACAATATGGTAAACGAAAATCCCTCAGGATTGAAACCAAAATCTATGAGGTTCGTCTCAAGGAGGAATTGCCTGATCTCTCCTATGATATATATATTTCCAGCGGAGGTCCGGGAAGTCCGCTTGAAAGTGCCGGCCTTTCATGGGATAATAAATACATGGACTGGCTGCACAACCTGGCAAAGCACAATAAAATTTCCCCTGAACAGGATAAAAAGTACATTCTTTTCATCTGCCATTCATTCCAGCTTGCCTGCAGGTATTTCAAGACGGGTCATGTGACGCGCAGAAGATCGACGGCTTTTGGCGTTTTCCCCATTCATATGAAGGCAGAGGGTAAGAAGGAACCGGTATTTGCCGGTCTTCATGATCCTTTTTATGCAGTGGACAGCCGCGATTTCCAGGTGGTGGAGGAGGAAAAATCCGATATCCGGAAAAAAGGCGCTCATGTGCTGGCGATTGAAAAAGAAAGGCCGCATGTACCATTGCAGCGCGCCATCATGGCTATCCGCTTCAATGATTATATGCTGGGCACCCAGTTCCATCCTGAAGCCGACCCTACCGGCATGAGTATGTATCTTCAAAGGGCCGATAAGAAAAAAACCGTCATCGAGGGGTATGGAGAAGAAAAATGGAAAAGCATGATCCAGCAGCTCAATGATCCTGACAAGATCAGCAGGACCTATTCGGTGGTCATACCCAATTTCCTTGACCAGGCGCGCGGCAGGATTTAAACCGGGAAGACAATTTCAGGATTTTTTCGCGGCGGAATAATATTAAATTGAGCGACGGCAAAAGACGACCATTCCTCATTGTCCATCCAAAGCGGTATTCATGATCCCGGAATTGCGCGACGCATTTAACCAGTACTTCACGGAAGAAAAGTATAAGGCCTTTCTGGAAGACCTCGATGCAAAACATCCGGGCGCCATTGAATTCCGGGTGGCTGAAACCCCCATTTTCGTACCCGGTAAATTCCGGGATCAGATGCTCAGCGCCTGTGAATCGATCATTGACAAAATCACTGCCTCCGGTTTTCACGAATCTTCGAATAGTTCCATTCCTGCATCGGACTTTGTTCAGGGAAAAGAATCTCCCCCTCAGTTTATCGCCTTCGATTTCGGGGTTTGCCTTAACGCTGAAAATGAACTGGAGCCACAGCTTATTGAGATGCAGGGATTCCCCACCCTTTACGGATTCCAGGTTTACTACCCGGAGATCGTCCGCAAGCATTTTCCTGTCACGGGCAACCTGACACAGTACCTGGGCGGTTATACACGCGAATCCTATCTTTCCGATCTTCGTACCATTCTGTTGGGGAACGGTTCCCCCGAAGAGACGATCCTGCTGGAAATCAAACCACACGAACAGAAAACGCGCATCGACTTTTATTGTACTGAAGATTATTTCGGAATCCAGCCCGTTTGTATCTCCGATCTGGAAGCAGAGGGCGACCGTCTCTTTTATATTCATGCGAAAACCGGCAAGAGAATCCGCGTAAAGAGAATCTATAACCGGGTGATTTTTGACGATCTGCACGCGCAAAAAGGAAGTCTGCGGGATACGGTCGACATACGCAAAGCCTGGGATGTTGAATGGGTCCCCCACCCCAACTGGTTTTACCGGATATCAAAACATACGCTGCCATTTATCCGGCATCCTTTTGTTCCGGAAACAATGTTCCTCGACCAGGTAAAAAATATCCCGGCGGATCTGGAAAATTATGTGCTGAAACCGCTTTTTTCTTTTGCCGGACAGGGAGTGGTCATCGATATCCGGCCTGAAGACCTGGCAGCTGTCAGCGATCCTTCCAACTGGATACTGCAAAGAAAAGTACATTATGCCCCGGTGATCAGGACGCCCGATGATCCTTCCAAAGCAGAAATCAGGATCATGTATCTCTGGCCGGAAGGTGCATCACGGCCGCGGCCGGCCATTAACCTGGCGCGTTTGAGCAAAGGGAAAATGATTGGAGTCAGATATAATAAGGACCGTACATGGGTCGGTGGCAGCGTAGCTTTTTTTTAATCGCCTCTTTCGCTCAGTCCGGCAAGAATATATTCCGCATTCAGTTTTGCAATATTGGTCATGGAGATTTCCTTCGGACAAACCGACTCGCATGCCTGCGTGTTGGTACAGCTCCCGAAACCTTCCTTATCCATTTGAGCGACCATATTCAGCGCGCGTGTTTTCCGTTCCGGATCTCCCTGTGGAAGGAGTGCAAGATGAGAAACCTTTGCGGAGACGAAAAGCATGGCAGAGGAATTCTTACAGGCCGCCACACAGGCGCCGCAACCTATGCAGGCAGCGGCGGCAAAGGAAGCATCGGCATTATTTTTGTCGATGGGCAGCGAATTCGCATCCACCGCATTGCCGGTATTTACTGAAATAAATCCGCCGGCCTGGATGATTCTGTCGAATGCGGAACGGTCTACCACGAGATCTTTAATGACCGGGAAGGCGTTGGCGCGCCAGGGTTCGATCGTTATGGTGTCACCGTCCTTGTAAGCCCGCATATGCAGCTGGCAGGTGGTATTGGCATGCCAGGGACCATGAGGCCTTCCGTTGATATACATGGAACAGGTACCACAAATTCCTTCACGGCAGTCGTGGTCAAACGCTACCGGATCCTTTCCTTCCTGAATCAGCTTCTCATTGAGAACGTCTATCATTTCCAGGAATGACATTTCAGAAGAAATATCCTGAATGGTGTAGGTTTCAAACCTGCCCGGCGTGTTCGTATTTTTCTGCCGCCAGATTTTCAGGGTGAGATTCATCTTATAATGTTCCATACACGGTCTTGATGGTTAGTTGAGCAATGGTATTTACTTGCCGTTGATCGCGGATCGATTATCGTGGATCGTTTTTCGAATATCGTTGATCGAATATCGTTGATCATTTTATAGCGGCCAGGACGACACACGATACACAATACACGATACACGATCCACGCTATTTATAGCTGCGCTGACTGGGCTTGGCCACCTCAAATTTCAATTCTTCCCGGTGCAGTGTCCAGTCATGTTCTCCTTTAAATTCCCAGGAAGACACAAAACTGAAATGTTCATCATCTCTTTTGGCTTCTCCTTCTTCCGTCTGCATTTCTTCCCTGAAATGTCCTCCGCAGCTTTCGTTTCTTTCCAGCGCATCTTTGCACATCAGTTCGCCCAATTCGATAAAATCAGCCACGCGGCCCGCTTTATCGAGTTCGGGATTCATCTCATAGATATCGCCGGGGATTTTCAAATCCTGGTAAAATTCTTTTTTCAGCTCCCGGATTTCGGTAATCGCTTCCTGAAGTCCTTTCGCATTGCGGGCCATCCCGCATTTATCCCACATGATTTTGCCCAGCTGTTTGTGAAAATGATCGACGCTTTTGGTTCCGTTAATATTTTTAAGCTTCGCAATTCTGTCGGCTACTTCTTTCTCCGCCTGTTCAAAGGCAGGGTGGCTGGTGGGAATGGCGCTGGTCCTGATTTCATCACTGAGAAAATTCCCTACGGTGTAAGGAATAACAAAGTAACCGTCTGCAAGGCCCTGCATCAGTGCCGAAGCACCGAGGCGGTTCGCCCCGTGATCAGAAAAATTCGCTTCCCCTAGGCAGTACAAACCGGGTATCGTTGTCATTAGTTCGTAGTCGACCCAGAGTCCGCCCATCGTATAATGTACAGCAGGATAGATGCGCATGGGCAATTCATACGGATTTTCACCGGTGATCTTCTCGTACATGTCGAAAAGGTTCCCGTATTTTTCTTTTACCACCTCCCTGCCATGTTGCCGGATCGTGTCCAGATCGGGATTTTCGATACCATTCTTTTTACATTCGGCCTTGCCATAACGAAGGATGGCATCCGCATAGTCAAGATAGACGGCCTGCTTCGAAGTTCCCACTCCATAACCGGCGTCGCATCGTTCTTTGGCCGCGCGGCTGGCGACGTCGCGGGGCACGAGGTTTCCGAAAGCCGGATACCTTCTTTCGAGATAATAATCTCTTTCCTCCTCGGGAATATCGGTGGCTTTACGGGTTTCATTTTGTTTTTTAGGAACCCAGATGCGGCCGTCATTGCGCAGGGATTCCGACATCAGCGTTAGCTTCGACTGGTAGTCGCCCGACACCGGAATACAGGTAGGATGGATTTGCGTAAAACAGGGATTGGCAAAATATGCACCCTTGAGATGCGCTCTCCAGATGGCCGTCGTGTTACAGCCCATGGCATTGGTGGATAGATAAAAAACGTTGCCGTACCCGCCGGTGCAAAGCAGCACCGTATGCCCGAAATGCCTGTCGAGTTTTCCGTTGAGGAGGTTGCGCGTTATGATGCCTCTCGCTTTGCCATCAATGATGACGAGATCAAGCATTTCGTGGCGCGAAAACATGGTAACATTCCCCAGGCCTACCTGGCGTTCGAGGGCCTGATAGGCGCCGATGAGCAGCTGTTGGCCTGTCTGGCCGGCCGCATAAAAAGTTCTTTGTACCTGTGTTCCGCCGAATGAACGGTTGCTCAGCAGGCCGCCGTATTCACGGGCAAAAGGCACTCCCTGCGCCACACACTGATCGATGATCTGGGTGCTGACTTCTGCAAGACGATGTACGTTGGATTCCCGCGCCCGGTAATCTCCGCCTTTGATCGTATCATAAAACAGACGGAAGACGCTGTCCCCGTCATTCTGATAATTTTTTGCTGCGTTGATACCACCCTGTGCGGCGATGCTATGAGCACGCCGGGGAGAATCCTGGAAGCAAAATGCTTTTACCTGGTATCCCATTTCCGCCAGGGAAGCGGCAGCGGAAGCGCCGGCAAGTCCTGTACCCACCACGATGATTTCAATCTTTCTTTTGTTGGCCGGGTTCACCAGCTTTACATGTCCTTTGTATTCATTCCATTTCTGCTCGAGGGGTCCGCCGGGAATTTTAGAATCGAACATATGCAGTTAAAGGATTTGAAAAATTTAAAAATCTGAAATTAGATCTGACCCTGTCAGTTTACCCAGCCAAGGTAAACGGACACAGGCATCATCGCAAAAGCCAGAGAGACGATTATTGAGAATCCTATCCCCACACCACGGATCATACGGATATATTTTCCGTTGGGAACGCCTATGGTCCTGAATGCGCTCTGAAACCCGTGCAGGAGATGATACATCAGGGACAGGCAGCCAAGAACATAGAGAATATCCACCACCGGGTCTTGAAATATGTGTACGATTTCGGCGTACTGGTTGGCGACTTCTTTTCCATTGATGTCAATGGCCGGCAGTTCCAGGAACCGGGAAGGCACCCAGAAATGGGCCAGGTGCATGACCAGGAAAAAAAGCAACAGGGTTCCCAGCAGGCCCATGCTCCGGCTATACCATCTGCTTCCTTTGCTTCCCATCTTTACGGCATAACCCGTTTTTCTTTTGGATCGGTTCTGAAATTCCAGGACGAGTCCCTGGATAATATGTAATAGAAGACCGACGAACAAACCGACTTCCACAATGCGGATCACGATTGTGTGTGCCATAAAATGGGAAGCCAGGTTAAACATCTGGCCCCCGTCATTTGCCCAGATCGTGGCATTGATGCCAACATGAACTACAAGGAAACTGATCAGGAAAAGCCCGGTCAAAGACATGATAAACTTCTTGCCGATGGATGAGGTAAAAAATTCAGACCATTTCATTTGCCTTGAAAATTGAGAATCAGTGGAATAAGGCAAAAATAAGTAAGGAAAGCGGAAATCCCTATCTTAGCCGCTCAAAAATCTGCCTGATGAAGCGTGAAGAAGATTTTGAAGCTAATCTCTCAGGTGAAGAAGGAACCACGGAGGAAACAAAGACGAGTTGGTTTAAAAGAATCAAAAAGGGCATCCTGACCAGCACGGCCGAAAAAAAGGAAACGCCTGAAGGTCTCTGGACCAAATGCCCTAACTGCAATTACATCTGCACAGTTACAGAACTGAGAGAAAATCTTTTTGTGTGTCCCAAATGCGGCCACCATCACCGGATCGGTAGTGACGAATATTTCGAAATCCTGTTCAACGATAACCGGTATGATATCCTTTTTGAAAATATCCGTTCCAAGGATTTTCTTCAGTTCACTGACCTGAAATCATACGGGAAAAGACTGGAAGAAACCTGGTCGAAAACAGATATAACCGATTCCATCCGCATTGCAGCGGGACAGGTCCGGGAGCATCATCTGGTAATTGGCTGTATGGACTTTGAATTTATAGGTGGTTCCCTTGGATCAGTGATGGGAGAACGAATTGCGCGGGCGGTCGACTACTGTCTTCAGCACAAGGCACCGCTGATGATCATTTGCAAATCCGGCGGGGCGAGAATGATGGAAAGCGCATTTTCCCTGATGCAGCTTGCCAAGGTATCAGCCAAACTCTCCCAAATGACCGATGCCCGTATTCCTTATATTTCCTTATTGACAGACCCTTCATTCGGCGGCATATCCGCTTCTTTTGGAATGCTGGGCGATCTTAATATTGCTGAGCCCGGTGCGCTGATCGGATTTGCCGGTCCCCGCGTGATCCGCGAGACGATAAAGAAAGACCTTCCGGAAGGTTTTCAACGCAGTGAATTCCTGCTCGAACATGGTTTTCTCGATTTTATCGTGAGCCGCAAGGAGCTGAAACATAAAATGGCCACCGTCCTCACGCTCTTAAAAAACTGAGCCCCCGAATCTTCCCTGCATGAGCGCTGAAATCAGGAACCGTTCCGCCTATCATGAATATTTCATTGAAGAAAAATTCGATGCAGGCATGGTACTTGTCGGAACGGAAGTAAAATCCATCCGGGAAGGAAAGGTCAGTTTCGCCGACAGTTTCTGTCTGTTTTTCAATTCGGAACTCTGGGTCCGTAATCTGCATATTGCCGAATACCGTTTCGGAACCACCAATAACCACCTGGCTGTACACGACCGCAAACTGCTGCTGAACCGTAAAGAACTCCGAAAGCTGGAAAATAAACTAAAAGACAAAGGCTACACGGTTATTCCCCTCAGGATATTTTTCAGCGAAAAAGGCCTTGCCAAGATGGAAATCGGCCTTGCACGGGGTAAAAAACTCTATGATAAAAGGGAAACAATAAGGGAACGGGACACCCAGCGGGAGATCAAACGGCATCTGAAATAGGCTTTCCCTGCATAAAATGCTGTTTTTTATCCACCTGCATCCAAAATAAACCAGGTATGGTATAATGATTGCCCCATTCCCGCGTTAGAGTACAGCAAAACCACTATTTTGCCCATGAAAAATCTTGTATTTCTACTACTCCTGTTAAGTGTTAGTTGTGTTCAGGCTCAGAAGGTTACGGGTTACTGGTACGGACAGGCCAACGTGGAAGTAGCCGGCATCCAGAACAATTACCTTACAGAACTGATACTCTCCCAGAAAGGAAATCGTGTAAAGGGGTTTTTTGGCTATTATTTCAAGGATGTATACCAGAGTTTTCTGGTAAAAGGGACATATGATCCCAAGACCAAAAAAGTCGTAATCAACGATATTCCGATTATTTATTTTAAGACCAATTCCACGATGAACAGTGTGGATTGTATCACGAGTTTTTACGGCACATTGCGTGTTTCCAAGGTAAAAACCGAACTGCAGGGATATTTCTACCGCGACAAAAAATACACTTATACCTGTCCTGATCTTCGCGTGAATTATACGCTCTATACCGAGGCCAAGGTGACCGACAGTATTTTCAAGGACATGGCGGCTACCAGAAGTTTTTTCAAAGCCCAGCCTCCGGCGCCGGATGTGGTTATGGGTAACGACGCAAAGACCGAGTCAGAAATGACAGCGCCTGCTGATGCGGCCGCTCAGAAAAAAAAGGATGCTCCTGCCGCCACGGTTGCAGCCGCCGGATCCGAAAAACAGACCAGAAAATCCGATCCGTCAGCAACCACGCTTCAGAAGAATTCTCCTGCTGCTACCGGAAATGGAGAAAGTCCGCAGAAAGTGACGGCACCGGTTGCCGTTGAACAGAATCTGGTGAAAGCAGACATCTTTAAGATTAATGAAGACTTCAAAAAAAGAAAACAGATCGTAAGCAAACAAATTGAGGTAAGCTCAGATAGTCTCCGCCTGAGTTTTTATGACAATGCAGAAGTGGATGGCGACAGCATTTCCGTTTTTCTTAACGGCAAACTGGTGATGGCGCATCAGGCGCTCAGTGAACGCGCATTCAATGTATACCTGGAACTCGATACGAGCAAGGAAATCAATGAAGTGAGCATGTTTGCAGAAAACCTCGGCAGGTATCCGCCGAATACAGCCCTCATGGTAATCAGCGACGGTGACAAACGGTATGAAACATTCCTGTCCAGCGACTTCAAAGGAAATGCGACCATCCGTCTTAAACTGAAACGAAATTCTTTCGCGGGTAACCAGTAAGCCGGCTCCGCTCCGACCCGGATTTCTTTTATTTTTACTCTTAAAATTCTATTTTTACCACCCGTTTTCTTCGGGATGTAGCGCAGCCCGGTAGCGCACTACGTTCGGGACGTAGGGGTCGCAAGTTCGAATCTTGTCATCCCGACAAACTTGATAAGCAAAGCCTCCGCAAGCGGAGGTTTTGTCGTTTCGAAGGCAGCCACAGAAACTACCGAGAGGCCCCGGATGATCCCTCAATCAGACGAAACCGGAGTTCTGCCCGGCCCAAAGCGGGAATTCCAGCGGTTTTTGGGTCTTTTTAGGCATTACAACCCGAATTTCCACCCTTTTTCGTCACAATTGAAATACTGGCAGCAGAATTGCTGCAAAACGTGGTGTAAAGGAATCATTATGGAACAAAGAAAATTCATAGCTCCTTTCGCCAAATCCAGATTAACCGGTTTGTTTGTCGGCACGATGGCTACCATTACCCTGCTTATTTTCGGTCTGAGTTATAAGACCGTAAGTTTGTTAACGTTTGGCGAAATACACGTCTCCCCTGTGCTCTTATTGACTTTCTTAATCCTGCTGACCGTGGGTATCCTTGTCGCAGTTTTCAGGGACCTTTTCCGTTTGGGCACCCTGGTTTACAATGTGCTGATTATTGGTCTTACTGCCTTTTGCATCTGGAAGACCATGAGCATCGAAAGGCTGGAAGGGGATAAAATCTCCGTGGGGCTCAGGACGCTGATGTCAGCGATGCTGATCCTGCTGGGATGCGCTTCCCTGATTATCCCGGTGTTTTTCAATTCAGGCCGGATGAACGAAGAAAGAGACCCCCGTTTTTCCCGATAGAGCTCATCAGGCAGACTCCTCTTTTTATTTTCTATACGTTTGCATATCAAATACCAGATATGCAAAAGATCACACCTTTCCTTTGGTTTGACAACAACGCCGAAGAGGCCATCAGGTTTTATACCACCGTTTTCAAAAATTCAAAAGTTATTCAGACCAGCCGCTTTGGAGAAGGCGGACCCGGACAAGACGGCAAATTCATGACCGGCACGATCGAGCTCGAAGGGCAGCGGCTCATGTTATTGAATGCGGGGCCGATGTTTAAATTCAACGAATCCATTTCCTTTTTTATCAGTTGCCAGAACCAGGAAGAAATTGACTACTACTGGGAAAAACTTTCGGAAGGCGGCCAGACATCACAATGCGGCTGGCTGAAAGACAGGTTCGGCCTGTCCTGGCAGGTGGTTCCCTCCATACTCGGAGAGTTGATGAGCGGGAAAGACCCGGCCACGTCACAAAGAGTTGTGCAGGCCATGATGCAGATGACCAAATTTGATATTGAGAAGTTGAAAAAGGCCGCGGAATGAATTTTCCGGACCTCCTTTATATAACTATATAACCGGTATTTAATCTGCCATGGCCGTGTCGAAAAATCCAAAAAAAGGGCGCGCGGCACGATAGGATTTTAGGATCTCCGGAATCAGTTCCCGGGACAATACCATGTCATCCTCAATATTCCGTCTTATAAAAAACTGTTTCATTTTCAGCAGTTCGATCTCCGGATGGACTGCATCATATCCTTTGGGCGGACGGGCCAACCGTTCACCCCGGATTTCCGAAAAATGATTTGTGAAAGAGGACGTGCGGATAATCTTGCGGAGCGAAGCACCATTATAATCGATTTCCTGCCTGATTTTTCTCAATATTTCTGCGGAAGGATCCCATACCCCTCCCCCGATCATGGATCCTCCGGGCTGAAGCTGCACGTAAAAAGGACAAACCGTTTCTTCCGGCCCACGCTGGATCAGGCAACTGAAAAATACCTTGTAGGGTGTTTTGTCTTTTGAAAAACGAATATCACGGTAAATCCGGAAAATATATTTCGAAGGATCCTTTTCAGGAATTGTTTCGATTTTTTTAATTCCATCGGCCAGCCTGGTAACAAAAGCGGTGAATTCTGCCCTGGATCTTTCGTATTGTGGCCGGTTCTTTTCAAACCATGGCCTGTTGTTATTGTTTTTGAGCTTTCGCAGATACTGAAAGCTCTCTTCGGTTATGATCGACATGTTTTTAGAATAAAGTGCAAGTTACTGCGGACCCCTCGATTCGAAGGGCTGGCAAGGGACATTCCGGCCCTGCAGCCACAATTTCAGATAAAACTATTTGACGGGTGAGTGATATTCGGATATTTCATGCATTGTGCCCGAACGAATAAAGTTTTTCATTTTCCGCGTGACGCAATCGGCGAATCCTTCCAGCCTGGTGAGATCGTCATTCCAGAAATCGGTATTTGAAAGCACTTTCTGCACGATATGGTCCACCGTTCTTTCTTCCCAGAGTCCGTGGAAATAACCGGCCCGGTCGTCCTGTATAGGATAGTACTGGTTATCGAGAATGCCGAAATACTGATCTCCTTCTTTTTTCACCGGACGCATAAAAAGCAGGTAGGCGGCAAATCCCATGCAGATCAGTTCAGGAGGCCTCCGGTAAAGTTCAACATAACGTTGCAGTACCGGAACCACGCGTTTGGCAATTTTAGAACTGTATTGCATGGTGATACTGATCCACTGATGTTGCAAATAAGGATTCCTGAACCGGTCTAATACTTTCCGGCCGAATTCCCTGATCTCCTCCGTTGGAATTTCAACGGGAATGGCCTGGCCGATCTCATCCATCATCAGGCTGCGGATGTAAGTCTCGAAAATTTCATCTTCCATTGCGGCTCTTACCGTTCTGAAACCCGAGAGAAAAGCGAAACCGCAACTAAGAGTATGTGTCGCATTCAGCATTCTCAGTTTGAGCTCGCGGAACCGGGTAATGTCCGGAGTTATCACAACTCCCTTGTCAACGGTGTGGAATGAAAGCAGGGCGCGAACAGAAGCATCACCTTCGATGGCCCAGAGGCGGTAAGGTTCGCAGATCGTCATCAGGTCGTCAGTATATCCCCCCGGTTCTTCGAGCAGCGTTTTGAGCTGCGCATCCGGTTTTCCCGGAACGATGCGGTCTACCAGCGAACTGCAAAAACGGTTGTGCCTGTCGAGCCAGACCACAAAAGCAGGCTCGAGCTTATTGTAAGCGCATAGTTCAAATAAAATGGACTTTAATAATTTTCCGTTATCGGGGATGAGCTCGGTAGGAATGATCACCATGCCCGCATCAGCCGCTCCGCCAAATACGGCAAAACGCCGGTGAAGAAAGGCCAGCAGTTTAGCAGGGAACGAAGCGGGAGGATCCTGATAAATGGATTCCATTACCAACTGAAGGCCAACTTCCGTGGTGTTGGAAATTACTATGCGCAGTTCCGGGTTTGATGCAGCATCCAGAATCTCTTTCCACTGTCCTGTTGCAGACATGACACGGCTGATGGCCGCGGAGATCCATCGTTTGTTAATTGATTTGCCATCCTGCACACCTCGTGTAATGAGTGAATAAAGGTTGTCCTGCTTTTCAAAAGCCTCCGTATCGCCGGACGCAGTGGATTTTACGACGAGAATCCTGCCGTTAAAAATTCCGAGACGATTGGCTTTGTCAACAAAATAATCCGGAAGAGCCCGGAGCAAAACGCCCGTTCCGAATTGTAATATTTTTTCGGGAAGATCAAATATCTTATCCGCGGGCACCGATCCGTCAGCCCGCTGGCGGATCATCCCCAGGTTTTTTCTGGAAAGGTTCATAATTACAATTTAGTCTTTTTTTCTTATGCATTTATCAGGATCCGGTCAGTGTACGGGATCCTCCATTGACACGAAAAAGCTGTCCCGTGGTATGACTGGACTTTTCAGAGAGTAGAAAGGCTACGGCGTGAGCGATTTCAAAAGGAGTGGTCAACAGGTTTTCAAATGGTAATGGGTAATGATACTCATCCGGATTTTTCCCGGGATTTTCCAGGGCACCCTGCGGCGGGGATTCGAATGGGATCATCCGGCTTGCTAAAACAGTTACCGAATTTACACGAATGCCATATTTCAGCAGTTCGACGGCCCACTCTCTGGTCAGCGCGTTTTGTCCGCCGGGGACCGCCCCACCGGATGACGTGTCGCCCTGTAAGGTTTCGGCGCCCATGGTGCTGATATTTACAATCGTTCCGCGGCTTTCCTTCAGGTAAGGAAGTGCAAAATGAGTCATCAGGTAGCCGGGTAACAGATTGCTGTGCAGGCTGTGCAGAAATTTGTCGTAGTCGCTGGTTTCCATTCCTCCATGCTCATTGTCTGCTGCATTGTTTACGAGACCGTCAATGCGACCGAAGGCCTGCACGACAGACCGGACAGCGGATTCACATGAACCAGGATCAGCAGACTCCACTTTTACGAAGTGAATCCCTGCCTCCGAAAGTGATTTCTTCAGTTCCAGGTTGTCGTCCTCATCGCGGCTAATATTGCACACGATGACTTTTTCATCCGACAGCACGCGAAGGATCCCTTCTCCGATTCCCCGCGTACCGCCAGTAACGACTATTACTTTATCCCGAAGTCCGAGGTCCATAGTTAGTCCAATTGATAAAATCGTCTGGCGTTTTCCCCGAAAATCACGGCCTGATCAGCATCCGGGAAAGAGGAGAAATAATTTACGACAATTTCCCTGACTTCACTGTACTCCGCCGCTGCGAGGCAAACCGGCCAGTCGGATCCAAACATCAGTCTGTTGGTCCCGAAACAGTCGACAAGCACGTCGAGATAAGGATAAAAGTCTGTTTCCTTCCAATATTCCGGATCAGCTTCCGTAACCATTCCAGAAACCTTACAATAGACGTTTTGGAGGGTTGCAAAATTTCTTATCGCTGAATGCCAGTTGCCGATCTTCCCGTTCCGGATATCGGGCTTGGCAAGATGGTCGATGACGAATCGTTGTTCCGGCAAGAGGCGCACAAGTTTTTCAGCAAATGGAAGCTGGTCGGGAAGAATAAGCAAATCGTAGCTGAATCCGTATTTATGCAGTTGCCGGATACCCCGAAGGAATGCGGGGTTAAGCATAGAGTCTCTTTGCTTTTCGCCCTGCAACAGGTTTCGGAAACCTTTCATTTTTGGGAAGCGCCGGTAGTAGACCAGTTTTTCTTCTATACCCTCCGCTTCCATATCAATCCATCCGATGACACCGAAAATAAAGGGATGTTCATCCGCAAGTCTGAGTAGAAAATCGTTTTCTTCATATGAAGCGGCGGCCTGAACCACTACGGTTCCTGTGATACCCTGGTTTTTTCCCAGCTCCTGAAAATCTGCCGGAAGGAAATTACGCTGTATGGCGGGCATATCTTTCATCCACCCGTCGCGCACAGGATCATAAATCCAAAAATGCTGATGCGCGTCGACGACGGAAAATTTCATATTCGGTTTTTTATTCCTTTTCAGTCCAGTGGAAGACGCGGTCCATCAGGATCCATTTTTGTCCCGGTTCAGCCCAGGGAAGCGGTTGCTGAAAGACGGCCATGAGGGTTTCCCATTCCTGCACCTGGGGGTTTGCTGCATCGAGTGAGGCTTTTCTTTCGAAACTGAAATCCGGCCTTGTATGAATGATCATGAAAAGCCGGTTGAACGTCCGGTAAATCTCCATTTCAAGGATACCGGCCTGACGGAGACTCTCCCTGACTTCCGGCCAGACCTTGCGATGGTATTCATCGTAGGCGGCAATTTTTTTTTCGTCCTCCTTCAGGTCCAGCGCAAGGCAATAGGATTTCATAAAAGCAGTGGTTTACTGCCTGAATATACTGAATGGACAATGAATCATGAAAACAGAAAGGCGCCTGTCGGTTAAGTAATGATTTACGCGTAGACCGGCATGGCTTCTTTACCCCATTTGCGGTTGATCAGCTTCCGGCAGGGTTTTTCCACCGTATAGTATGTGAGGGATGCAATCCCGATTACCAGAAGAACATACACTGAACAATAGCCTGCCCCGATCCAGAAACTGGTCGTGGCGGTTTCCTGCGGATTGCTGTACACCAGTCCCGGCAATTTGGCCTGTGTGATAAAAAGCGGAATGACAGGGAAAAACTGCATCAGGTAAATGGAATAGGAAATTTTACCTATGTATTGCAGTATTCCGTTATTGCAGACGCGGTGCAGCCGGTCTTTGTTGAGTGCAAAATTGTACACCAGCATGGTGAACAGAACGATCGTGATTCCGTCATTCAGGCCTTTATGCAGGCAGTACAGGCTGGCAGCCGACAGGAGAACCGTGGTAAGATCCTTCCTGAAAATTTTATAGAAGAGGCCGGCATGATAGGCATGGTAGACCAGTATACCGGTAACAAATCCTGCAAGACCCCGCAGCCATCCCCAGTCAAACGTCACGTCCAGATTTTGCCGGTGTGGTACCGACGGATCAAAAACATTCGTGCGTGGAATCCAGAACATGAGTCCGAGGTAGGCAAGTATTACAAAAACAGTCAGTACAAACAGGGCTAATGATTTCTTTTTAGAAATAAAAAGGACAATACAGGGAAAGGCCATATAAGCCCACCACTCCGCACTGATGCTCCAGGACGGAACATTCCAGGTAAATATATTGTGAACGCCAAAAGAATGAAGGAGCAGGATATTGGTCGGAATGGCCTTCGGAGACATCACCGGATTCCACTGGCCACCGGGAGCGATCAGAAGGATCAATAAAAGCAGGGTAAACAGGTGGAGTGGATAGACACGTGCAAAACGGGCAACAATAAATCTTTTGAATGACTGACCGGGAATTCCCGATTCGAAATATTTCTGGTATACATGGCAGATGATAAAACCGCTCATGATGAAAAACAGGTCTACCAGGATATAGATCTTTGAAAGAATCAGCGTCCGGTCGGTGGAAACAAATTTGGCGATCGTTTCTGAAAAATGAAAGACGACTACGCCGAGGGCCGCAAGTCCCCTTAAGGGGGTGAGGTTTGAGATATATCGCTGTGCAGGCTGCATTAGGGAAACTTTTAAGACGGCAAAGGTCATCTAAATTTCCTCTGTCGTCTTCTTTCGCTTCCGCTTTTTAGCATCCGGCAATGTTCAGATGATATCCGGCGGCTCCTGCCCGTTAAACGGTACACGCTTAGTCAAAAAGTTCAGGCTGGTCAGCCTTTTTCTTTTCTTCCCATTCCATCGTGAGACTCTTGGTATAGTCGGCAAGCTTGGCGCCTACTGCTTTCCACCCCATGACTTCCACTGCCTTCACTGTTTTTACTTTTGCCTTTCTCACCTGCGATCCCCGGCCGCTCTGCATGATCAGCACCGGTTCCGCTTCTGTACTCACCATTTCCAGGCGGTTGCCTTCTCCTTCCTTGATAAAGAAAAATTTATTGTGCAGTGAGTTCGTTTCAATTTTGAAGCGCTTGATACTGTATTGCGCTTTTTCACTGTCGAGATAAATGGCCGTGAGGATCTTTTCCGGATTGAATTTTTCTATGAGCAGTATTTTCTCCGGTTCGAAACGCTGGCTCAGCTCGAGATCGGTAATCTCGTAATTTCCATCGTTATACACCACGAGCAACCGGTCTTCCGGTGTGAATTTTCCAAGCAGCACGCCTTTTTCTTCTGTATTCAGCCTTCCGAATTTATCGTCGAACCAAAGTGCCCTCACCTGAACAGCCGCCTTACCGGCCTGCTTCAGTTTAACCTGACGTATTGGATACTTGGTGACCTGATTACCCAGTGAATTGCGTGATTTCACTTCGATGGTCTGGAAGTCGAAGTCAAATTCTTTGTGACGGGCAGAGCAGTTCGGGCTCAGCAGAATGCGTACAATTTCCGCTTCGCCATTCGGATTCGCAGAAAAATACTGCACTTTTGCTTTCTCCGATTTGGTCAGCTCGTATTCTTTGTCGCGTGTAATACCGGTGACGTTAAACCGTTTGGCATAACTCATGCCTGTCTTGCCATCGGCATAAATCATATTGTACGTCGTGTGTTCATCGTTCTTCCTGAAAATTCCGACGTGTATGATGTCTTTACCTATAAATGATTTTTCCGACACCTTGACGATTTTCATCGTTCCTCCCCGGGTAAAGGCGACAATATCGTCGAGATCCGAACACTCCGTGACAAACTCATCTTTCCTCAATCCTGTACCAATAAAGCCGTCCGCACGGTTCACATAGATCTTTGTATTGGCGATGGCTACCTGCTTGGCCTGAATGGCTTCGAAAGGCCGGATTTCTGTTTTCCTTTCCCTGTTTTTACCATATTTCCGGAGCAGCTCTTCATAATAATGAACGGCAAAGTCCACCAGGTTATTGAGATCATATTTCACCTGTTTGATCTCTGCGTCAAGACCCCTGATCTGGGCATTCAGCTCTTCTATATCCAGTTTATAAATTCTTCTTACGGGTTTTTCCGTCAGCCTGATGATGTCCTCGCGGCTGATGGCTTTTTTCAGCTGCTTGCGGAAAGGTTCGAAGGCTTTTGCAATGGCCGTAAGTACTTTTTCCCATGTCTCATGTTTCTTTTCGAGTTCCTTGTAAATCTTTTCTTCGAAAAATATTTTTTCAAGGGAAGTGAAATGCCATTTGTCCTGAAGTTCTGACAACTTGATTTCCAATTCTCTTTTGAGCAGTTCCTTTGTCAATTCCACGGAGTGGCGGAGCAGCTCGGACACGGAGGGAAATTCGGGCCGTTGTTCGTTGATTACACAGGCACTGGGTGAGATGCTGACTTCGCAATCAGTAAATGCATAGAGTGCATCGATAGTGATATCCGGCGAAATGCCCTGCGCAAGATCAACCTGGATCTCCACTTCTGCCGCCGTATTGTCGGTCACTTTCCGGATCCGGATTTTGCCCTGGTCATTGGCTTTGATAATGGAATCTATGAGCTGACTGGTTGTTACACCGTAGGGAACATCCCGTATGATCAGTGTTTTCTTGTCCACTTCCTCGATGTGGGTGCGGACCCGGACGCGCGAACCCCTTCTGCCTTCATTGTAGTTGGTTATATCAATCATCCCGCCTGTTTGAAAATCGGGATAGAGCTCAAATTTTTTGTTTCTAAGGTGTTTGACCGATGCCTGACAGATCTCGCAGAAATTATGGGGAAGAATTTTTGTAGCCAGGCCCACGGCAATACCTTCGGCTCCCTGTGCGAGCAGCAGCGGAAACTTCATAGGCAGCGTGATCGGCTCGTTCTTACGTCCGTCGTAGCTAAGCTGCCAGTTCGTTATTTTCGGATTGAAAGCTACCTCGAGCGCAAATTTGCTCAGGCGGGCCTCGATATATCGTGCGGCCGCCGCCTCATCGCCCGTTCTTACATCACCCCAGTTACCCTGCGTTTCGATGAGGAGGTCCTTCTGTCCCAGATTTACCAGGGCTTCGCCAATGGAAGCGTCGCCATGGGGATGGAACTGCATTGACTGGCCGATGATATTGGCCACTTTATTGAACCGTCCGTCATCCATTTCATTCATGGCATGGAGGATCCTTCGCTGAACGGGTTTGAGACCGTCTTTTAGATCCGGCACGGCTCTTTCTAAGATTACATACGAGGCGTAGTCGAGGAACCAGTTTTTATAGTGGCTGGATACCCCCGATTCATTCTGAAGGAAGTTGTTGCTTGTCATAGGTGGGCACAAAGATAGTCAGCCTGCCCTGAAATCCATTCCCGGGCGAACCCGGAGAAATTCATTGGTCCTGGGGCATGGTACGGTCGTTTGCGGCAGCGTATAATACATGCCGGAAATGCTAATCTTAACTGCCCGTGCGGCGGTGTTTATTGAATCCGGTTCTTGCCCTTCCCCTACCGGCTATAGGTAATCGGCTGCAGTTCCTTTATTTCTTCTGCCGGTTCCAGCACTTTATGTAAGACCGGTCCTTTTATTTCACGATTCAGGTTAAAGGATCTGGTCAGACGGATATCTTCAGCACTGGCGCCGATTTTCACCTCATATTTTCCTGCATCGGCAATCCAGCGGGTCTGGTCTGTATCGAATGAAGCAAGGGAAGAAAAATCCAGCGTGAAGCGGATGGTCTGCGACTCACCCGGTTTTAAGAGGCGGGTCTTGGCAAATGCCTTCAGTTCTTCTTCCGGTTTATTGATCTTCACCCTGGGAGCGGAAAGGTACAGTTCGACGGCTTCCCTGCCGGCTGTTTTTCCGGTATTTGTCACCGTTACCATCGCCGTGAGATTTTCGTTGAAGTTATTGCTGCTGAGTGTCAGGTTGCTGTACTTAAAGCTTGTGTAGGAAAGACCAAAACCGAAAGGCCAGGCCGTTTTGACATGAAAACTCTCATAGTATCGATAGCCGACATAGATGCCTTCTTCATAGGTAACTTCTGCGGGCTTGCCCATAAAGGGGATGGATTTCGCCGCGGGATCCAGTTCCCGTCCCGGAAAACTTTTGGCTGACGGCACGTCGTCGTATTGCAGCGGAAAACTGGTGGGCAGCTTTCCGGAAGGGTTTATTTTTCCGGAAAGAACATCGGCCATGGAATTCCCTCCTTCCAGTCCGGGCTGCCAGGCAAGCAGGATGGCATCAGAATAGCCTCGCCAGCTGGCTGTTTCAATCACGCCGTCAATATTAAGAACGACGATGAATTTTTTTCCTTTTTTGTGAAAAGCTTCGGAGATTTCCCTGATCAGGTCTCTTTCGCTGTCATTAATGGAAAAGTCTTTTTTTAGATCGCGGTCTGAACCTTCGCCGGCATTCCTTCCCAGGGTAAACAGCGCTACATCGGATTCCCCGGCTGCTTTTTCAATGGATTCCCTGCTGTATTTCATTTCTTCGATACGTGGCGGCAACATAAAAAAGAATACCGGCCTGGGTTGCTTTTCGTGTTCTTCTTTTAGATAACGGGCATATGCATCCGAAATGGTTGCATTCAGCAGATATCCGGAATTTTTCAGTCCCTGGTTCAGGGAAATCGTGTATGCCTTGTTGACATCACCGCTTCCTGATCCACCGGCGATCAGTTCATATGAAGTATTTCCAAAGAGGGCAATATTCTTTTTGGGAGCAAGGGGCAATCCCGAATTATTTTTCAGCAGTACCATGGATTCCCCGGCGGCCGTTCTTGTAAGGGCAGCGTGTGCTTTAAGATCCGGTTTCTCAGAGGCCGCATAGTGTTTGAAAGAGGGTGAAATCAGGATGATATTCAGGATGTCCGTAACATTCCTGTCTATTGCTTTCATACTTATTTTCCCCGAGGATATGCCTTCTAGAATGGAATCCGACTGGTCGGGCGTACCAGGCATCAACACGTCATTTCCCGCATTGACCTGGTCTGCTACGTTTTTTCCGCCGAACCAGTCGCTGGTGACAAACCCTTTGAAACCCCATTCTTCACGCAAAACGGTCAGCAGCAGTCCCGGGCTTTCTGAAGTATATCTGCCATTGATCTTATTATAAGAACTCATGACCGTCCAAGGCGAAGATTCCTTTATGGCATACTCAAAATTTCTGAGGTAGATTTCACGCAGTGCCCTTTCGCTTACCATGGTGTTAATCAAACCACGGTTGGTCTCCTGGTTATTCCCGGCAAAATGCTTTACGGACGTTCCAACGCCTTTCGACTGAATGCCTTTAACCATGGCGGCTGCTATCCGGCCGCTGAGCAACGGGTCTTCAGAATAGTATTCAAAATTTCTTCCGCCCAATGGATTGCGATGAATATTCATGCCGGGACCCAGTATGATGTCCACAGCATAGTCCCTGATCTCTTCTCCAAATGCTTCACCCACTTTTTTTACAAGTGCCGTGTCCCAGCTGGAAGCCAGCAGAGTACCTACCGGAAATGCCGTAGCAAAATAAGTTTTACTGCTGTCACCTTTTCTGACAGGCTCGATTCGCACCCCCGCGGGACCGTCTGATAAAATGATGGTAGGGATGCCGAGCCGGGGAATGGCATGGGTTCTTCCGGCCGCGCCGGGTACCTTCTGTGGTGTGGCTGCGTCCAATGAATCCATGACCGGCATCGACATTCCGCCTTCCGGAGCGGATGAGGGGTTTGGTGCATTGGCTTTCCGGATATTCGGGGGTATTCCCGGTATCAGGATGCCCATGCCCACCAGCAATCTGGCTTTTTCTTCGGGCGTCATGGCGGCCACCACTTTATCTACAGGATCCTTTCCAAGCCGGGGAAGCGGTTGTTGGGCAAGGCAGACTACTGGTACATACAGAGAGAATGCAATCGTCAGAATTTTTCTCATGTTGATATATGATTTATTTGTCAGAGCCCTTATTGCAATCCCTGCATCGCATCCTGCGAACCCGAGCTGTTCATGTTTTTCCGTTTGAATACAGAAACATCCATTTTTCCAAAACGATATGTAAAGTTTATACGGACAAGCTGCGGATCACGCAGGCGATTATACTGCTGAGTGAAAAACTCGTCCTGGGAATACTGGTCAGTCCATCTTGACCTGAATATGTCGCTGATGGAAACACTCACTGAAGCCGCGTCGTTCTTCAGGAAACTGCGGGTAAGCGCGGCATCCACGGACCAGAAGGGCAGAATGTATCCCTGTGAAGCGCTCGCTACGCCTGCATTTCCACCGGGGCCACCCTGTTGAGTACCTGCCGAGGAGTTGACGGGCAGGTTCGATTTGGACTGGTAAAATCCGGTAATCTGCATTTTCAGTTTCCATGGAAGTTTCAGGTTGGCATTGATCTTTCCAAACCAGCTCCATAATGCGGGCTGTGATTCCGTATTTACATTGGTCGTATTGATAAAGGCATTATAGATATTCAGGTTGGTAGTTACGTCGAGCCATTTGGTGAACGTATTCACCGCTGTGAACTCGGCGCCCACGGTCTGGCTGTAGTTGGCATTCACCCAGGTGTTAACGAGGTCCTGTTTACCCGAAATAGCATTTGTAAACGTATCCACAAAACGGGTGATCAGCTGATCAGTTTTTTTATAGTATACCGAAGCCAGCAGGGTATTATTACCCTTTATGGTTTTCAGCCAGGATAATTCAAGTGAATTGGTGAATTCCGGAAGAAGGTCTGGATTTCCCCGGGTGATATTAAGACTGTCCGAATAATCCGTGAACGGAATGAGCTGGAAGAAATTCGGCCGGTTGATCCTCCGCGTATAACTTATCTGAAGTTCCTGCTTGTTTTTCAGTTTTTGACTGAGGAAAACCGAAGGGAAAAGACTCAGGGGATAAGAATTACTGAAATTCATTTTTTCATTGACCAGCTCGCCTGTATAGTTTGAGCTTTCCACCCTCAGGCCCACCTGGTAACCGAAGTCCTTGTATGCGCTGGTAAACGAAGAATAGGCCGCATACACATTATTGGTGTTATTGTAGTTGGTCGTCGCCGATTCAACCAGTGCCGAATCATAGTAAGTATAGGTATTGCTTTCAAGATGCTGGCTTTGCAGACGCAATCCGGCCTCCAGCTTGGTTTTTGAATTGAACGGATGTACATAGTCTGTTTGTGCAGTAATAAACCTGTTCGTACCGCTTCCGTTTACGGTTTGCAACTGGGTACTGCCTATTTCCGTTCCCGGCTGTCCGATATAGTTATCTGTCACGTTTACCGAATTGTTCTGATTCCTTCCCTTGAAATAGTTAAAGTCTGCCGTAATCGTCTCTCCTTCTTTTGGGAAAAGATGTTTGAAAGCAAACTGGAGACCGTTTGCATTGAATTCCCTGTTTGTATTCACATTGCGGTAGCTGTAGGAAGTATCGGGTCCGCTTGGAAAGTAGAACTCGTTCGTGATATTCATCATCTGATGTGGCTTGAATTCGCCGTGTACGATGATGCCGGTCAGTGAAAAAGTTGTCCGGTTGGTAACAAAATAGTCTGCACCGATGCTTCCGAACGCAAATGCACCATTGTTCTTGTCTTTCATCGTCTGGTAGATGGACGTGGGCGTATCCGTATAATTATACCTGCTTACGGTGCCGTCAGTCTGGGCCTTGTTCTGATTATAAAAGCCGTTGGCCGTAAAATTGAATTTGTCCTGTCGCAGATTAAAATTCAAACCACCGTTTAAGGCGCCATGGCTGTCCACGCCTCCGCGTAAATTTCCGTTGTATCCGGTCTTTCTGTTTTTCTTCAGGACAATGTTGACAATGCCCGCACCGCCACCGGAAGCGTCAAATTTTGCGGAAGGGTTTGTGATCACTTCCACACTTTCGATCGCGTCGGCAGGAATCTGATCCAGGGTGAGTGTACTGGGTCTTCCGTCGATATAGAGAAGAGGCGTTGAGTTTCTGAGCGTGAGGTTACCATTGATATCGACATTCACTGAGGGTACATTTTTCATCACATCCATGGCCGTACCACCCGCATTAACCAGGTCTTTCTCTACATTATAAACTTTTTTGTCGATATCCATTTTCAGCGTAGCCTTGGAAGCACTTACCGTAACGGCTTCCAGCTGGGAAACATCCGCTTTGAGTTTGATGTTGCCGAGATCTTTGTCAAATCCATTGATCGTACTGCTCATGGCATTGACGGCCTGGGCGGGATCAGTGCCTGCTTTCGGAACACCCCCGGCAGGCATGTTCATCTGGAAGAGAACGTTCTGCTCAACAGGCTTGAAACCCGTGGCGGATATTTTTAATTTCAGCTGACCGAATACCGGCAGGTCTTCAAAGTTGAATTCACCTTTTGCAGAAGTCGTCAGGCCTTTCAGCAATACCTGTTTGTTTTTCTTTGTTGCGGAATCAAATTTGTTTTGAAGAAGAAGAACGGTAGCTTCCGGCACGGGTTTACCGGCGCTGTCCACTATTTTTCCGTACACATGGCCCATATTCGGCACATTTCTTCCACCTCCCGGAAACTGGGCCCGCAGGGAGAAGATCATCAGCATCCATCCCGACAACAGCAGTAATTTTTTCATAATTCACAATTATGCAGCAAAACTAAATGGCAATGTGCGGATTCATCCGTGATTTGAGACAAGCGGCGGAATTCCCGCGACCAAACCTCCGCATTTCTCATTTTCTCCCCTGCCCGATCTCTCTCATGAGGTCGTCTTTGTAGAGATCGCCCAGGGGATATTCCCTTTCTCCGAGGAAGACGGCATTTTTACGAATGGCGGTGATCTGAGAGAGGGCAACGATATAGGATTTATGAATACGGGCAAATTTGCCGGGTGGCAGTTTTTCTTCTATTGATTTCATACTCATCCGGATGACGAGCGGTTTTCCGGTGATCATATGAATTTTTAAATAATCTTTCAACCCCTCGATCACAAGGATTTCGGAGAAAACAATCCGTATGAGTCCGTATTCGGCGGGTACAAAAAAATAATCTGGCCAGGAGCCCGTCTCAGTGGCCGTGCGGTTTTTCAGGCGGTAAAAGTCGATGGCCTTGTTACAGGCTTTTAAAAAGCGTTCAAAGGGAACAGGTTTTACGAGGTAGTCGATCACGTCAAGGTTAAATCCTTCGAGTGCATATTTTTCATAAGCGGTAATTAAAATGACCATTGGCTTTACCGACAGGGATTGAAGAAACTGAAGACCCGTAATACCCGGCATCTGGATATCCAGAAATATCAGGTCTATCTTTTGTTCGCCGATAACCGCCAGGGCTTCCAGCGCCGTCGAACAGGAGGCCACCAGTTCAAGCGTCGGCACCTGGCGGATATTATCCTGCAGCAGGGCCAGGGCCAGGGGTTCATCGTCTACCGCGATACATTTCATTGTTCTGCAATATTAAGGCCTGATCAGTGTAGTTTTATCTGGAGAGAAACTGTAAACCAGCCGTTTTCTTTGTTGACGGTGAGGATATGTTTCTGATTGTAGAGCAGGTTCAGGCGACGGGTGACATTATTTAAGCCGATGCCCGAAGTGCGGTCTTTGATCTCTTCATTTCCCGGGTCATAGCGGTTCTTAACCCGGAAATCGATCAGACCTTCGGAAATTTTCAGAGAAATTTCGATTACGGGATCTGAAAATGAGCCGGTGCCGTGCTTAAACGCGTTTTCGATGAATGGAATAAGTAACATCGGTTCAATACCCTGATTATCTCCGGGATCCATATTAACCCTGATCGTCAGATTTTTTCCAAAACGGATCTTTTGAAGTTCGATATAGCTGTTGACATATTCAACTTCGCGTATCAGGGTCACCGACGTTTCATCCGATTCATAGAGCATATACCTCAGAAGGCCCGAAAGGCGGATGAGGGAGGGCTCAAGCTGGTCTGATTTAAGCCGCGCCATCGCCACCATATTATTCAGGACATTGAAGAGAAAATGCGGGCTCACCTGGGAGCGCAGAAAAGCAAGTTCAGTTTTCAGGTTTTCATTTTCCCGGTCTTTGAGCAGCTGTTCGGACCGGATGCGGTCATTTACAAACCAATAGACTGTGCTGAGGGCCCAGATAAAAAGAAATGGAAATATGAGGAAGATATAATCCTTTCTGAATCCCCGGTGCGCGTCGGGGGGTGCCAGGCTCATGAAAATAATGAACATGAAATAAAGTCCCGCCAGCACCAGGATATAGTATCCGATCCGGCGGCGGTTGAGCATCCTGGGAACAAGGACCAGCGCATTCAGGTAAAAGAACAGGATGTTCCAGGTATTAAAAATCGCAGAACGGCTATTGAAGAGCGCCTTCCAGTTTGGTCCGTTCTGATCTGTATCGCGGTGAAACAGCACCGGAAGGGAGAAAAAGATCATCCAGATAAAACTGTGTAGAAGAATCGTGATAAACCTGGTACGGTACCAGGGTCTGCTGATGGCCGGCATAGGCGCAAGATCCGAACTTGCGCGGACAGGAGGCAATGGATGCGACAAATCCTCTGAATTTGGCGACCAAAGCTGCATCCATCTCACTATTCACGTCAAAACGACCGGCTATTCTGATCTCAGGCTGTTTACAGGGTTGCCAAAAGCGGCCCTGAGTGCCTGGTAACTGATGGTCATCCCGGTAACCAGAAGAATGGAAACGCCGGCAATGACAAACACTTCCAGACCAATCTGCACCCGGTATGCGAAGCCCTTAAGCCAGTGATCCATAGCCCACCAGGAAAATGGAATGGCAATGCAGAGGGCAATCAGCACATATCGGAGCATATCCTTTGAAAGAAGGATCAGGATACCTGGAACACTGGCGCCAATCACTTTCCGAATGCCGATTTCCTTTTGCCTTTTTTGGGCTGTGAAAGCTGAAAGTCCAAATAAACCCAGGCAGGAAATCAGGATGGCAAGCCCCGCAAAATATTTTGAAAGCGCTCCCACCCGGATTTCCGAGTCATACTGCTTTTGGTACATATCGTCGAGGAAATGAAAATCAAATGGAAAACCAGGATTGTAAGCTTCATACAATGCGCGTATTTTTTCCACGGCCTCTTTCCCCGAGCCCGAACGGAGCCTGATCAGTAACTTGTACCAGGTGTTCGAATCCTGGGCAACCAGCTGCATATAGAGGGGCTTTACGGTTTCCCTCAGTGACTCAAAATGAAAATCTTTTACCACACCAATGATCTGCTTTTTTTGATTGAAGAGGCTTACCGTTTTTCCAACAGGATCTTTCAGTCCCATTACTTTCACAGCAGCCTCATTCAGAATAAGCTTATCAAATTCATTTCCGAAATTCTTTGAGAAACTTCGTCCTGCCGCCATTTTCATACCCATGGTTTCTATGAAATTGTATCCCGCGCCAAATCCTTCAAAGTAAATCCCTTCATTGGGATTTTTGCCGTCCCAGCTGAGTCCGTAGTTTCCATAGTTTCTGCCGATCATGATGTTATATGTGTAGGTTGCGTTTATCACGCCGGGGATTTTTTTCAGCCGGTCGATAAAATGATCTTCCGTATTGATGAGCCTTCCTTCACAATCCATGCGAATAACCTGGTCCTTGGCATATCCGAGATCTGCACTTTGCAGCAGCCTGACCTGTTTATATACCACCAGTACACCTACGATCATAAAGATGGAAACGACGAACTGAAAAATAACCAGTCCACGTCTTGCGATCGCTTCGCCCATCGTGTTTTGCAGTTTACCCTTCAGTATCTGAATCGGATTAAACCCGGCCAGATAAAGAGCAGGGTAACTTCCTGAAACCAGTCCCGTGATCCCGGCCACAGCTGCAAGTCCGGCAAACAGTGTCCAGTCAACGTGCAGAGTAATTTCCTTACCGGTGATCTGATTAAACCGGGGCAACAGGAATGCTACCAGTGTAAAAGCAATGAGTACCGCAACACAGGAAAGGAGGATGGATTCCCCGAGGAACTGAAAGACCAGTTGTTTTTTTTCCGCACCCACCACTTTTTTTATTCCCACTTCCTTCAGACGACGCGAAGCCTTGGCCGTCGACAGGTTCATGAAGTTGATACAGGCGATCAGCAGGATGAATATGGCAATGATGGAGAATAACCGCACATTGACAATTCTTCCGCCGATGCGGTTACCATGATCGAAACTGTTGTTCATGTAATTATCAGCGAAAGGATAAGCAAAGGGGATCCTGCCCGTATCACTGGTAATTTCCCGGATGATGGGACCTATGCGGCTGTTGAAGGATTCCAGGTTCGTCCCTTTTTTCAGCACCACAAAATTATGCGGACCCGTATTGCCCCATTGGGTAACCCAGGGCTGTATTTCTTTATAGTATTCGAATGAAAGGACAAAGTCAAACTGCTCGGAGGAATGAACCGGAATTTTTTTGAAGACTCCGCTCACAAAAAAAGTCTTGTCGTGCTGGAAAAGAATTTTCTTTCCGGTCAGGTTTTCTTTGGTGCCAAACAGTTTTTCCGCCAGCTCTTCGCTGATTACAATATTGCTTTTGTCTGCCAGCACCGAGGATGGTTTCCCTTCTAAGAGAGGGAAAGAGAAGATATTAAAATAGTCTTTGCCGACATACTGCCCCGTGGCTTTAATATTTTTTTCTCCGCTGCTAAGGGTGAATTTCTGAAACCAGGCGGCGGGTGCTTCAGCTGCATAATATTCAATCTCAGGCATACGGGCCGCCAGCATTTCGCCAAGCATACCGGATGATTCATCGGCTATGGTAATCTGCCCGGGCGATTTACGCCATTCCATCATCTGGAATAAACGGGAATTATTTGCGTGGAATTTGTCAAACTGCCATTCGTCGTGCACCCACAGCCAGATCAGCAGTGTGCAGGCGATACCGGTAGAAAGGCCCGCCAGGTTCAAAATCGTGAACAGGCGATCCTTGATGAGGTTGCGCCAGGCGATCTTCAGGTTATTCTTAAACATATCCGTCTTGGATTTTACATTTTGCCTCCAACCCGGTGCCAGTTTATGAGATGTTGTAAATCAAGTCGGTAAATATCCGGGGGGCTATTACATTGTCCGTTTTTGAACGACGGGCGTGCGAATCCGCAATCAAGCGCATTTCATCCCTGTGATCAAAGGTCTTTCTACCTGGTGGTGACACCTGTTATCAGCTGCCGGGAGGCAAAAAATGACACCGCCGTTAATCGCATGGGTGCAAAAAAATAAGACCCTGTGAAGGATCTTATTTTTATAATTCAAAAACAAACGATTACTGAAAATTATGATTTGGGCATCTCAAAAATCGACGGATCGATTTGTTTATTGAGTTCAATTTTATTCACCGTAGTCGTCACATTGAACTGGCTGTTGTAGCTGATTTCTATGGAATGTGGAAATACAATGCCTTCCTTTTCCTTTTTGAAATCTGAGTTGGTCGTGGTCACTTCCATTGTCTGCCCCATCATCGTTGCAGATGTTACCACCTTGGTCATGTAGTAGGTAGCGGAATCAATATATACGGTGGAAGTGGCGCTGTCCGGTGTGGTAACCTTAATCATGTACTTACCGGCATCTTTACCCAGCAATTCGAGCTTGTTCCCTTTGGCAGCATAGTTGTTCAATGGTCCGAAGATGTCTATCCGGCCCTTTGTTTCCTTAAACATTTCTTCAGGCAAAGCCGTTGGCGTTGTGGCCCCCATGAAGGGATTGATCTGCCATCCGCCTTTTTCAGTAAGCACCATGACGATAGGCTGGCCTCTCATTTCGGAATTCATCCGGTAACCCACTCCAAAAAGTGCGGAGATATTGCTGTTGCCCTCCGTCCCCATGAAATTCGTAGTACTTTCCATGTACACGGACTTCAGTCCCTGCAGCTTTTCTTTGCCTCCAATGGCTTCCACATACTTATTGGCAATTTCTTCTGCCGTTTGCGCCTGAACGGCACCGACGCTGAGCAGGACCAGCGTCAGCATCACTGCTGCTTTAAAAATTTTCATAACTCATTCTGTATTTAGGGGTTAAAATTGCCGATTTTTTGCTAAAACGCCTTCCGGATTTTCCGGATTCAGTAAAAACTATTTCCAATACCGTAAAGGAGAGCAGTGGAAATAGATTTTTTTTGCGCCATGAAATTTGTAGTCACCCTAAGCCTCGCTCTAACCGGCACCTTATTAACAGCTGAAGCTCAGAAGTTTACAACTACAAACGCCCAAAAACTACTGCTTACCAACGAGGATTCCCTGCTGATGGGATCCAATACGCAAAAAACGGTGGTTTCCGGGTACGGAAGTGCTTTTTATCAACGCAACTTCAACGAGCAGAAGTCCACCGCCACACTGGAAAGGGCTGTCCTTTTTGTGGGACATCAGTTTTCGCAGAAAATTTCATTTTTCTCTGAGCTCGAGCTGGAAAATGCAAAAGTGGAAGGTGGCGAAAGCAATGGAGCCGAAATTGCGATGGAACAGGCTTTCCTGAAATTCAATCTCAGCCCCCGGCAGTATCTGGTTGCCGGATTATTCACTCCCCGCATAGGTATCCTTAATGAAAATCACCTTCCCGTGAATTTCAATGGAGTGGAGCGTCCATTTGTAGAAACGCTGATTATACCCGCTACCTGGCGGGAACTGGGTGTTGGTTTTTATGGTACAAGTGAAAAAATTCCATTGAATTACAGCTTTGCCGTCATGAACGGGCTGAATGGCGCAGAATTCCAGGAAGGTTCCGGCATCAGGGGCGGCAGGGCGGAAGGAAACCTGGCTTCGGCCAACAATATCGCTGTGACTGCTGCAGTGCAGTATTTCTGGAAGAGTTTCAAGTTCCAGGCTTCCGGTTACACAGGCGGAACGGTCGTCCTCAGTCCCAAGGGGTCTGACAGTCTCGGCTTAAACAGCGGTGCATTTGGCACACCCCTCTATCTTGGAGAAGTAGATATGCAATACGAATCACCTACCAGCGGGCTCGCATTCAAAGCGCTTGCCTGCTATATCGCCTATCCTGACGCGGGTAAGATGAATGCGGTATACGGAACCAATACGGGCACAGCGATGTATGGAGCGTACGGGGAGGTATCCTATAACTGGCTATTTACAAAAAATACCAAGGCAAGTTTTATCACCTTTGCGCGGTTTGAAGCCCTGAATATGAACTCCGGGGTAGCGAAAAACGGCGAAGGCATTTACGACGGGACTGAACAACAGACCTACCTCATTGCCGGCATTGGTTATCTGCCCTTACCCAATGTGGTCATCAAAGCCGATCTGCGCCTGATGCATACCGGTCCGCAGAATCCTGAGCTTGTAGTCAACCCGGCTCCTAATGCCCTGCCCTATCAGCAGAACAATCAGTTCCTGAGTTTCGGAATCGGCTATTCATTTTAAAATCCAGACCTATGCCTATCGGAAGGAGAAAATTTATGGAAACTGCCTGCAGAGCCTGCCTCATGGCGGGAGCAGGCTGGCTGGTATCGGATCTCGTAGCCTGCACACCCGCCACAAAGATTATCAGACTGCCCGTGAACGATCAAACCGTGCGGTTCCCACAGAAAAATTTTGCGGACGACAAGATCCTGCTGGTTCGGCCCGACGGATGGCTGTATGATATTGCTGTCCGCAGAACAGATGCGGATCAGTATGAGGCCCTGCTACTTGAATGCTCCCATCAGAAGAATCAGCTCATGATGGTTTCCGGAGGTTTCTACTGTACGCTCCATGGCAGCAGGTTTAACCTTAACGGTCAGGTGGTGAAGGGACCGGCGGAATTTCCCCTGAAAAAATTTCCGGTTTCCATTGAGCAGGAAGATCTCGTCATCCTGCTACATTCCTAAACCCTAAAAAAAAGAAGATTGAAAAAGCTTATTGTTTTAAGTTCTATAATAATTGCCGGTCTGAGTGCCTGTCATAAAGCAAACGAATCGGGCAGCAGCGGTGCCGTGGATTTTGTTACGCTCGAAGGTGAGGTAATTAACGATTTTACCAATAATGTCGTTTATTTCCGATATGTCAGCCTTGTTCATTCCGCAGAAGAAATGCAAACATCCGTCAACAACCTGGTTGCTGAAACGAGCGATGCAAATCTCGCCGACGCCAGGGCCAAATGGAAAGCAATGCGTGCTGACTGGGAACAAAGCGAAGGATTTCTGATGGGCCCTGTCGAATCCAATGATTATGACCCGAACACTGATACCTGGCCAACCGACTATGTGCAAATGGACTCGCTGCTCGCCAGTGCCAACCCGCTGACAACGGATGATGTTAAAAATTTATCTCAAAGCCTGCGTGGATATCATCCCCTGGAATATATGATCTGGGGAAAGGGCGGATCGAAAACAGCAGCCGGGATCACTGCCCGTCAGAAAACTTTTATGACATCCCTGATCGACGATTTACTGGAAAACAACGTGCAGGCTTTGTTCAACGACTGGTTTCTGGGTTCATCCAACTATAAGGAACAGGTGGTAACGGCTGGTCAGGGCAGCACGGAGTTTTCGACGCGTCAGGCATTGTTTCTGAATATTGTATCCGCCATGTCGGATATTTGCGGCGAAGTGGGATCCGGGAAAATGTATGAACCCTTCGTTGCGAGGGATTCGACGATTACGGAATCCCCCTATTCAAGTAATACCCTTGTTGATTTTAAAAATAATATCGTCGGTTTACAGCAGGTTTATTTGGGATTGAACGGAGGCAAGGGAATACACAATCTGGTAGCAGCAAGGCAGCTTGATCTCGACCAGAAAATCCAGGCGCATATCAATGCCGCGCTCAATTCCTTCGATCAGATCACCGTACGTTATGAAGAAGCTATTTTCAGTCAGCGTACCCAGGTTCAGAATACCATGGACCAGTTGGAAGCGCTCAATGATTTACTGGAGAATGATCTGAAGAATTTCATCATAACGAATGTCAGGGACTGAGGAGCAATGAAAAAAATTTTCATCATCGCCATTTTCGGCTCACTTGTATTCCTTTTAAGTCGTTGCCATAAAGCTGAACTGGCACCGGAAACAGCTTACGACGACCGACTGAGTGGCGGCAAGGCTACCGTCTTCGATGAGACTTCCCACGCGCTTACCCATTCCATTGACGGCATGGAAGCAAGAGACCTGCGCGTGCACGAACTGGGGGATCAGGCTTTCGAAGCGAAATTTGTTGCACCACCTGCACCGGTTTTTTCCGGGCTGGGTTCCATATTCAACAATGTTTCCTGTATCAACTGTCACCGGAATGACGGCGGAGGATTTCCCTCCACCGGATCCGCGACCTCCGGATTGCTGATGCGTATCAGCCAGGCGGGAATGGATCCTCACGGAGGTCCGATGGCAGTGGAGGGTTATGGTACACAAATCCAGGACCTTTCTGTCTATGGCTATAAGGCCGAAGCCACGGTAAATATCAGCTATACTGAAATTCCCTTTACCTATCCGGATGGCAGTAAGATAACGCTGCGTCATCCTGTGTACAGCCTTCAAAATCCTTATCTGCCCATCGGAGTTTCTTACATGCTTTCGCCGCGGCTGGCCCCGCCTGTAATTGGACTGGGTCTGATCGACAATATCCCTGAAGCCACCATCAAAAGTTTTGTGGATAAAGGCGATAAAAATGGAGATGGCATTACCGGGAAAGTGAATATCGTTTACGATGGATTTACGAATTCCTATGCTGTAGGAAGGTATGGGCTCAAAGCCAATACAGCAACCCTGCTTTCACAGGTCGCCGCGGCATACCAGCAGGATATGGGAGTTACATCTTATGTAAATCCGGCAGAAAGTTCATACGGGCAGGGCCAGTGGCCCTCCGGTACCGATGATGGCAAAACGGAGCTTGCAGACAGCATTCTGAAGTTCACCACTTTCTATGTGAGAACACTCGCAGTGCCAGCCCGAAGAAATATCACAGATCCCGATGTAAAGGCAGGTTCTGCACTGTTCAATCAGATTAACTGTTCCGGCTGTCACCGGCCGACCATTATGACGGGACCCGATTTTAATCTTCCACAACTCAGCGGACAAAGGATCCATCCATATACCGACGTCCTGCTGCACGATCTGGGTGATGGCCTTGCCGACGACCGCCCCGATTTCCTGGCTACAGGAAGAGAATGGAGAACACAACCTCTTTGGGGGCTCGGGTTGTTACAAAAAACCACAGGCACCGCCTTTTACCTGCATGACGGCCGCGCACGTACGATCGAAGAAGCCATCCTGTGGCACGACGGTGAAGCCGCCCGTTCGAAACAGGCGTTTACCAACCTGTCGAAAGCAGAAAGGAATCAGCTGATAAAATTTTTGAATTCCCTCTGAGGCATATTCCCTCCAGCGCGTATCTTCGGAGAACACCGAATCTTTTTTCATGAGAACAGCTGTTGTCGGATACGGGGCCGCGGCGCAATTCATGCATCTGCCCTTCCTGGTCACCCGGCCGGAGTTTCAGGTTACCACCATTTTGCAGCGTCGCGGCAATGAAGCGGCAGAAAAATATCCGGGTGTAAAAATCGTACGGGACCTGGATGCCATCCTGGAGGACGACTCAGTTGAACTGGTCGTCATCACCACGCCCAACGACACCCATTTCAATTTTACCTGGCGGTCGCTCGGGGCAGGTAAGCACGTGGTGCTCGAAAAACCATTCACCATAAATACGTCTGACGCGGAGAAACTGGTGGGCCGTGCAAAAGATACCGGACGTGTACTCAGTGTATTTCAAAACAGGCGTTATGTTTCGGATTTTCTCACCATCCGTGACCTGCTGAAGAAAAATTTACTTGGAGAAATAGCAGAATTCGAAGCTCACTATGACCGCTACCGTCCGGAAAAAAGACCCAATGCCTGGAGAGAAAAAAATGAACCGGGCAGCGGGATACTATATGATCTGGGTGCCCATCTTATTGACCAGACTTTTTGCCTTTTCGGACTGCCGGAATATGTCACGGCAGACATACGGAATCAGCGTCCCCATGCGCAAACAACCGATTATTTCGAACTCTGGCTTGACTATTCATTTACTAAGGTTATACTGAAATCGGGTATGCTTGTCCGTGAGCCCGGACCCCGTTATGCCATACACGGAATGAGGGGATCGTTCCTGAAATATGGTGAAGATCCGCAGGAGGCGCTTCTCCGCGCCGGCGAAATGCCCGTCGCGGCTGACTGGGGCATCGAACCCGTATCGCAGCATGGCCTGTTACATACGGAGACAGACGGAAACCTGATCCGCGAAAGATATCCCTCCCTGCCCGGAAACTTCGGCTGGTACTACAGGGATTTATACAACCATATCCGCAAGGGCGATCCGCTGAAAGCAAAGCCGGAGCACGGCTACAACAGCATAAGGATGATCGAACTGGCAACCGAGAGTTACCTGAAGAGATCACGCATACCCTGCACGGGATTCATTCCCGTGGACTACGATTAAACCACCATGAGACTGCATCCCCGGATGTCACTGTTGTCCATACGACCAAGGATCTCAAAACTTCCATCCTCGTAAATTCGGGCTACATCGTCCGTTGCAATAAAACCACAGGAGTCCTGGTTGGCCAGGTCGATAATGTTCAGCAGGCCTTCGCCTGTCTCCCGCACATGCAGGGGGTCATCCTCATCTCTTACCAGCATTTTCATCCAGGGTACGGGTTTAAAAATTCCTTCTCCGGATGAATAGGCCTGCGATAAAAGTTCTGTCATACCATATTCCGAATGGACATGGGTAAGACCCAGACGCGCTTTAAGTATGTCGTGAAGCTCGGCCCGGGTAATCTCTTTTCTCCGTCCCTTCATTCCGCCGGTTTCCATCACGGTTGTATACCGGAGCGGAAAGGGATAGGATTCCGAAAAATCGAGGAGCGCAAATGCCACGCCGAGCAGGATGGTTCGCTGTCTGTTTTTTTCGAGGGCAGAAAGTATATGATGGAGCCTGTCAACATCCTGCAGGTAAAAACCACTTTCCTTATGACCGCTCAACCGCATCAGTTCATCAGCCATGAGCACAAGGGAAGAGCCTGTACGTTCGAGGTATGAGGGCAACAGGCTGAGAATACAATAACCTCGCGGGTCGCCATAGAAGTAATGAAATCCTTTAACGAAACTTTCACGGTACAAATCAAGGCTTTTTACGGCATGGCGTGCGGTAGAAGTGCCGGTTGTGCCGCTGCTCGTGAAGATGATTTCGGGCTCGAATGCGGACGTTTTGAGCAGTTCTGACTTAAAAAAGGAAACCGGCAGAAAGGGGATCCCTGTGAGGCGTTGGACCTGCCGCGGCTGCGAAACAAAGCGGGAAGCGAACGCGTGGTAAACGGGACTGGAACCAAACTGTTTTCTGAACAGCGCGATCGCGGATGAATTAAAATTCGCGGGCAACCCGTGAAAAATTAGATCGTATGTAGAAGGAGGACCAAATTCATTCAAATCCATCATGCGGATGAATTAATTCCGATTTAACTTAAACAGGCACAATACTAAAGCTTTTCGCGAAAATCCTTTATTTTGTGCTGTCGAAAAACATTTCATGAAAGCGAGCCACGGACTGGTAATTGTTCTTCTTTTTTTGGGTTTCGGCTGCAGTAAAGACAGCAATTCCCTGCCTTCCATTTCAATAAAATCTTATACCTCTTCGGTTTATAATGGCGGTGCATTCAACGCCGTATTGAAATACAACTCACCTAATTCCACTAACATGGGTGATTCGCTCGTCATCATCAACCACAGGCTGAACCAGTCTGTCATCGACACGTCGATTTTTCGTGGAGAATACGGAACAAGGGTGGCGTATACCCAGTCCACCAACAAAGCCGAAATCGCGGTAAACCTCGACTGGTCGCTGGTGCAAACCGGTGGTCCCGGGCCTGTTCCTGAAAACGACACCTGTATTTTCAGTTTTTACCTGGTCGGCCCTTCACCTGATTTTACGCATAGCGATACGGCCTCAACCGGAACAGTCGTAATCTATCAATAATTAAAAAAATTGTCCAGTCTCCGGAAAGTCTTTGATTTTTTTATTTTTAGCAGCATTTACATCTCTCTCTGCGCGGTTCTTATGACCTGGCAGAGCAGTCACTTTCTTCATCTTTATATTTCCAGCGATTATTACTGGTTTGTTTTTTTTGCCACCCTGTGCAGCTATAATTTTCACTGGTATCTCACGCCCCATTCCGACCAGACCGCCGAACGCACCCGATGGTCTCTGCAGCATAAGAATGCTCACCTCATCTTCTACTTTATCGGTGTGATCGGATCGGTTATTTTTTTTTATAAACTCCGGATGCACTGGTTTGCACTCTTCATTGCCGTGGTGTTGACTTTTTTGTATTCGGCCCCAAAAATCCCACTCCCCTTCTTCCGGTTTTTGAAACAGGTCGCCGTCGGGAAAACGATTTTTCTGGCCATGGTCTGGGTATATGTTACAGCGGTGCTCCCTGTTTATCTCGCCGGTATCGAACATTTCGATGACCAGAGAAAGTGGTTTGCCGCCAGCCGTTTTTTTCTCGTCTACGCAATCTGTATACTGTTTGATTTTCGCGACCGGTTCGACGACAAACAGGACGGGATCAGGACCATTGTAAATTACTTCGACGAGCCTGCCGTTAACAGGCTTTTTCAATTTTCCGTGGTGGCTTTTATTTTTTTTACACTCGGGTTGTATTTCTCGGGCGCTACCCTGTTGCAGGTGATTATCCTGCTGGTGCCCGGCATCCTGCTCATGGCTTTGTATCCGAAAGCCAAACAGAGCAGGTCTGACTATCTGTATTATGTAGTGCTTGACGGACTCATGGCCCTTTCCGCCATGATCATGGCAATAGGGACAATTTGATTATTTTTGACCCTAAATTCCATTCATGGCTAAAGCGAAGGCAAGTTCCGGTTCAAAAAATTCCATACTGACTCCTGCCTCACTCGAATTCCTGAAAAAATACCTCAACACTCCTTCGCCGGTTGGTTTTGAAGCTGAAGGACAGAAGATCTGGATAGGCTACCTGAAACCATATATCGATACTTATTTCACTGATCCGTACGGGACAGGCGTCGGCGTAATCAATCCCGACACGGGATTTAAGGTGGTCATCGAAGCGCATGCTGACGAGATCAGCTGGTTTGTGAATTATATTAATGCTGAAGGACTCCTGTATCTTAAAAGAAATGGTGGTGTGGATCACCAGGTCGCGCCGGGGCAGCGGGTCATCATCCACGCTGAAAAAGGTCCGGTGAAAGCAGTATTTGGTTGGCCGGCCATCCATACCCGCCTCAGTTCCGCCGATTCAAAAGAAGTTCATCCGAAGGTGGAAAACCTATTTCTCGATTGCGGGGCCAGAAACCGGAAAGAGGTGGACGCCCTGGGTATTCATCCCGGATCCGTCGTTACTTATCAGGATGGATTTGATACGCTTGCCTATGACTCCTTTATTGCCAGGGCCTTCGACAACCGTATCGGCGGATTCATGATCGCAGAGGTTGCCCGGCTGCTCAAAGAAAATAAAAAGAAACTGCCCTATTCGCTGTTTATCGTCAACGCCGTGCAGGAAGAAGTCGGTCTTCGTGGTGCGGAAATGATTGCAAGGCGTATCAAGCCAGACGTGGCCATCATTACCGATGTAACCCATGATACGGCAACACCGATGGTTAATAAGCTGATCGAAGGTGATGTTACCTGTGGAAAAGGGCCTTCGCTTGCCTTTGGGCCGGCCGTGCATAATAAGCTCCTGTCCTTCGTCAGGGATACAGCTGCAAAGAAAAATATAGCCGTACAGCTCAGGGCTGTTTCACGCAGTACCGGAACGGATACCGATTCATTTGCCTATGCCAATGACGGCTGCCCGTCGGTCCTGATCTCGATTCCGTTGCGATATATGCATACTACGGTGGAAATGCTCAACCGGGGAGATATTGAACAGACCATTCTGCTGATTTACGAAACCCTGCTGGCACTGACGCCAAAAACCAATCTCAGCTATCATCTTTAATTCCGGCCAACCAAAAAAATAACCATGATCCGAAACAACTGGACAAAAAAAGAAATTACGGACATCTATCAGACTCCCCTGCTGGAACTGGTTTATCGCGCGGCCACGGTACATCGCGCGTATAACCGGACCGCCGAAGTGCAGGTTTGCACCCTGCTTTCTGTAAAAACAGGAGGCTGCTCAGAGGACTGCGCCTATTGTCCGCAGGCGGCCCGTTATCATACAGGTGTAAAAGTCCACGCGCTGATGCCCACGGCTGAAGTGCTGGACTACGCACGAAAAGCCAGAGAGGCCGGATCTACCCGTTTTTGTATGGGCGCGGCCTGGCGGGAAGTCAGGGATAACCGTGACTTCGACCGGGTGCTGGAAATGGTTAAGGGCGTTAATTCACTCGGCATGGAAGTGTGTTGTACCCTGGGTATGCTGTCCGAATCCCAGGCAGAAAAACTGGCTGATGCGGGACTCTACGCCTATAACCATAACCTGGATACTTCACCTGAATATTATGGAGAGATCATCACGACCCGCACATATGAAGACAGGCTCAGGACCCTGGGTCACGTCAGGAAAGCCGGAATAAGTGTATGCTGTGGCGGCATCATTGGTCTGGGTGAAACACATGAAGACCGAATCGGAATGCTCAATACCCTGGCCAATCTGCCGGAACATCCTGAAAGTGTTCCCATTAACGCATTGGTAAGGGTTGAAGGGACCCCGCTAGAAAACAACTCAAAAGTGGATGTCTGGGATATGGTTCGCATGATTGCCACGGCCAGGATCCTCATGCCCCGGGCCATGGTGAGACTCAGCGCAGGAAGAACGGAAATGTCGGTAGCCGAACAGGCTTTTTGTTTCATGGCAGGCGCCAATTCCATTTTTGCGGGAGAAAAACTATTAACTACACCAAACCCATCGTTTGAAGAAGATAAGTGGATGTTTGAACTCCTGGGATTGCAGCCGATGGAAGCCTTTCACGTGGAAAAAATGGAATCGATCGAAAGATGATGCGGGGATATTTGTCCTGATGACCAGACAGGCCTGAAAAAAGAATTCCTCCATAGACATGGAGGAACTTTTTTTAACCCTTAAAACAACCAACATGAAAATCTTTGTGGTTCTATATATAACGCAAGGGTAATGTGTTGGTTTAAGAAAAGAATGTGAAAGACCTGTTAATAAAATCCGGTCAGACCAGCGCAAGTTCGAGCACCTGTTGCATGGTTTTCACGTAGTGAAATTTGAGTCCCCGGATAAACTGCGAGTCGATTTCAGTCACATCTTTCTCATTCTGCCAGCAAAGAATCACTTCTTTTATTCCGGCTCTTCTTGCCGCCAGTATTTTTTCCTTGATACCACCCACGGGCAACACCTGACCCCGGAGGGTAATCTCGCCGGTCATTGCCAGGTAAGGCTTGACCCTTTTACCTGTGATCGCCGATGCAAGGGAAGTCATCATGGTTACCCCCGCGCTCGGGCCGTCTTTTGGTGTGGCTCCTTCCGGTACATGGATGTGCACGGTTTTTTTCGTAAACACATCGGAATCAAGTGAATATTTTTTTGCATTGGACTGCAAATAGGTTAACGCGGTTGAAGCACTCTCCTTCATCACATTGCCCAGGTTCCCGGTGAGTTTCATTTCTCCTTTTCCGTCGCTGATACTGGTTTCGATAAACAGAATGTCACCGCCTACATAAGTCCAGGCCAGGCCTACGGCTACCCCGGGCATATTGGCGACCTTATAGAGGTCGTTATTATATCTAGGCTTGCCAAGAATTTTTTCGAGGTCCTTGTCAGTAACGGCCGACTTAAGCTTCGACTTCATCGCCAGTTCCAACGCCTCGTAACGCATGATCGACGCCAGCTGACGGTCCAGTTCACGCACACCGCTTTCGCGGGTGTAGTCAGAGATTATTTTCACGAGCATTTTGTCGGTGAAACGGAAGGACTGGTCTTTTAATCCATGCGCTTCCTTTTGTTTGGGAATCAGATGACGTTTGGCGATTTCCACTTTCTCCTCTACTGCATATCCGCTCAGGTCGATGATCTCGATCCGGTCACGAAGTGCCGGCTGGATCTGGCTGAGGTCGTTGGCTGTTGCGACGAACAATACGCGGCTGAGGTCATATTCAAGTTCCAGGTAGTTATCGTAAAAGCTGTGGTTTTGTTCCGGATCGAGTACTTCGAGCAGGGCGGAAGAAGGGTCGCCTCTGAAATCCGCACCCACTTTATCTATCTCATCCAGGATCATCACGGGGTTGGAAGATTTTACTTTGCGCAATGACTGCAGGATTCTTCCGGGCATCGCGCCGATATATGTTTTACGGTGTCCTCGAATTTCACTTTCATCATGCAGGCCGCCGAGGCTGATCCTGACATATTTTCTGCCAATTGCGTTGGCGATGCTTTTTCCAAGAGAGGTTTTGCCAATCCCCGGAGGTCCCACGAAACAGAGGATGGGACTTTTCATGTCCCCTTTCAGTTTCAACACAGCCAGGTATTCAAGAATTCTTTCCTTCACTTTTTTCATCCCGTAATGATCCTGGTCCAGCACGCGGGATGCCTTTTTCAGGTCATAGAGGTCATCGGAGTATTCATTCCAGGGAAGGTCGAGCATCAGGTCGAGGTGGTTGTACACAACCGAATAATCGGGCGTGCTCGGGTGCATACGCTCGAGCTTTTCAATTCCCTTTTTAAACATTTCCCGGGCAGACTGAGGCCATTTTTTTGTTTCAGCTTTTTTCTGCATGTCACGGATCTCCCTTTCATTGGTATCTCCGCCAAGTTCATCCTTTATGCTCTTCAGCTGTTGTTGTAAAAAATAGTCCCGTTGCTGTTTGTCGAGTTCCGTTTTGGTTTTGGTCGTGAGCTTATTTTTCAATTCCGCAAACTGCAATTCCCTTTGCAGGAGTTGCATGAGCAGGTCGGCACGTGACTTAATATGATCGGTCTGCAGCAATTCCTGCTTTTCCGTAAGTTCCGAATTGAGGTTGCTGGAAATAAAATGAATGAGGAAAGCCGGGTTTTCAATATTCTTTAAAATAATGGAGGCTTCGGTGGGGATATTAGGAGAAAGCTGGATGATCTGAGAAGCCAGGTCCTTTATATTGGATACATAAGCCGCAAAATCCTGATCCCGGGGCGCTTCTTCTTCAGAAAGCAGGACCACATGGGCTTTAAAATAGGGATCCTCCGATGTGATAGACCCTACCTTAAATCTTCTTTTTCCCTGCAGAATAACGGTTGTGCCGCCATCAGGCATTTTAATCACCTTAATGATGCGGGCGATGGTTCCGACAAGCACCAGTTCATCCATGGTCGGATCTTCCACCGTGCTGTCCCTTTGTGCCAAAACGCCGATCAGTTTGTCAGCTTTGTAGGCGTCCTGGACCGCTTTGATGCTTTTGTCACGTCCCACGGTGATCGGCAAAACCACACCGGGGAAAAGGACCGTATTGCGAAGGGGAAGAATGGGAATTTCCTTTGGAATCTCAGCGTCGGGCAGGTTATCGTGTTCAGTCTCATTAATCGGGATAATGGGCATGAAGTCCATTTCCTGCTCTGTTCGCTGGAAAAAAAGCTTTTCGTTCATGTTATAAAGGGCTGACAAAATAACACCTCTTTTGGTATTATCCTATCTTTTTATGCCAGAACCCCTTATGTTCAAGTTTGATGCCATTGTGAAGAATACGGCGCGGCGTTTTCTTAAAAAATCCGGAGCCCGACATAGAACTGCATCGTCTGGTTTTTCCAGCTGTCCACCTGGTTGATTTCTGAGACGTTGCAAAGGTTGGTAAATCCGTAGGTGTAGCGTGCGCCAATCTTGATTTTCATCAGGTTTACCTGGGCACCGGCTGCCATGGAAAAAGAATTTTTCCTGAATGGATCCACACCGTTGGCGGTTATATTGTCACTACTGCTCAGGAGAACGCCAAATTGCGGGCCGAGCTGTAAACTGAGTATAGGAAGAAAACGGTAGTTAAGCAGTATGGGAATGTTGAGGTAATTCAGGGTGAAAGTCCGGGACGGGATGCCGCCCTGCTGATAAAGGTCTTCAAAATCGTCCGCTGTTTCAGATTTAATCTGGTTGTAAAGCATTTCGCCCTGAAAACCCCATTTGCCTGTCAGGCCGAGTTCCGCAAAAGCGCCGCCGCTGAATCCCCATTGCATATTTCCCGTAAACGCACGACCCGTGAACTGAGAACCAACTGATCCTGCTTTCAGACCGATATGAATGCCCTGTGCCTGCGGGCGCAATGCAAAAAATGTGATGGATAATAAGAACAGGAAGATCCCTTTTTTCATGTCTGCGAATTTGATTTATCGAATTCCGGCAGGTTAAATTCGGAAATCAAAACGTATACCACTACATTTTTGCCTGAAGAATCCGGTATTTAACAGCTCATTAATTCGCCGCAGGATTATATTAATTCGATCAGGGTGATCTCAGGGAGAATTCCTACCCGGCCCGGATAGCCGATAAATCCATAACCGCGGTTGACGTACAGTTTCTGATTCCCCGATTCATAGAGCCCGGCCCATTCGTCATAAACATATTTCACCGGGCTCCATTTGAATCCGGGAAGCTCCACGCCGAACTGCATTCCATGAGTATGGCCTGAAAGCGTAAGATCGATGTCTCCGTACTTGGGTCTCACTTCAGCATCCCAATGGCTGGGATCGTGACTCATCAAAATTTTGAAAGGATATTTTTCCGTGCCCGGATAGGCTTCCCACATTTTACCGTGCTTGGGAAATCGTGCTTTGGCACTCCAGTTTTCAATGCCGATCAGCGCAATTTCCTGTCCTTCTTTTTCCAGCACCACGTGTTCATTCATCAGCAGTCTCCAGCCCATTTCAGCCTGTGTTCTTTTCAGGTCTTCGATATTCTGATCATGCGCCGCTTCATCGGGCCAGTGCACATAGTCGCCGTAGTCATGATTTCCCAGCGTGGAATAAACCCCCATCGGCGCTTTTAGCCGGCTGAAAATATCGGTATAATCCAATACCTCCGTTGCACGGTCATTGATCAGGTCACCGGTGAAAAGGATCAGGTCGGGCTTCAGGTCTAGAACCATCTGAACGCCCTTCGCCACTGCATTCTTGTTGTCGAAGCTGCCGGAATGGATATCCGAGATCTGAACAATCTTCAAACCCCGGAAGGCGGGCGGGAGGTTGGAAAAAGATAACGGAACGTGTTTGACCTGGTAGTTATACTTATTGGAAAATCCGTAGATCAGTGAACTGATAAGGCTTCCACCGATCCCTATTCCCAACCAGCTGAGAAAGACAGACCGGGAAATGCCTTCGCTTACCTCGCTCTCTCCTTCTGTATTGCGGAAAAAAATTTTTGCCACGCCCCACTGGATCAACCGGCGGATATCGTCCACGAGAAAAAAAACGGAAGCAATAAGTTTGGCAAAAAAGAAACCGACGATGGTTGCAAAAAGGTAATTGCGCAGATTCTTGGGCCATCGTTCCGTGTTGAACATCGGCAGGCAGATAAACATAATGATCAGGAGAATGGAAAGTGCCCAGTATCCGGTAAAAATGATATTCCTCGTCTTCTGTGAGCTTCCCTGGCAAAGCATTCGTACTACCTGGAAAACATAGAAGTCTATGGCTGCCATGATCAGGGCTATGATTCCGATAAAAGTTAGGCTCCGCATATTATTCCGTCTGCTGTTTTAATTAAAAATCGATGAATTCATCCAGTTGCTGACTGATCGCCCGCAGGGTTTCCTGGTGTGCCAGTTCATCCTTTGTAAAAAGGGTGTCAACAATGGATATAGGAAGTTTGTTCGGATGAACAATGGTTCCCACATAGTGAAGGATCCCGGTCAGGTGATCCATTCCCCGTAAATTTCCGGCCCTGCCTTTGGAAACGCCGGTGAGCAGGGCTTTCTTCCCCTTCCAGACCTTCCGGTCCGAGACGTCGATTAGGCATTTCAGCACACCGGGAATACTTCCGTTATATTCAGGGCTGATAAAAATGTATTTTGTTGAAGGAATAAGCCATTTGCTTTCGAGTTCAATGGTTGATGTGTTGCGCTCGAGCAGATCCAGGCCTATCAGGGACAGTACTGGTGCGTCAACATTTTTTTTCTTAAGTATGGAATGGTAGAGTTCGGCGATGCGCAGGGTATAGCTGCTTCTGCGGTTCGTGCCGGAAATGATCAGATACATCGGCATGCAAGTTAAGCCAGATGCCTGTTTTTCTGTACCGGAAGGCCAAGTTTGTATTTTTAAGGCTGGGAAAGGCAGGGTAATTTTGTACTTTCACGCATCTTTTTCCGGTCAGCCGGAAACCATCAAAAAATCAAGGAAGGAATGGCAAGAATTATCGGAGTGGCCAATCAGAAAGGCGGTGTGGGCAAGACTACCTCCGCGATCAATCTGGCGGCCAGTCTGGCCGTGCTCGAATTCAGAACGCTGCTGGTGGACGCCGACCCGCAGGCCAACAGCACTACGGGCGTGGGCTTTGACCTGCATAATGTTACCCAGAGTCTGTACGATTGCATGGTTAACCAGGTCGCTGCCAAGGATGTAATACTGAAAAGCGAGATTCCCAATCTGGACCTGATCCCTTCTCATATAGACCTTGTAGGAGCGGAAATTGAAATGATTGACTATCCTGACAGGGAAAGTTTTCTGAAGAATATCCTCGAACCCGTCAGGAAAAATTATGAATTCATCATCATCGACTGCTCTCCTTCCCTGGGGCTCATGACGGTAAATGCGCTTACGGCGGCAGACTCCGTTATTGTTCCCGTTCAAACTGAATTTTTTGCCCTGGAAGGACTGGGTAAGCTGCTCAACACGGTTAAAATTGTGCAGAGCAGACTCAATACCAACCTGGCCATCGAAGGGATTCTCATGACCATGTACGACGGCAGGCTGCGCCTTTGCAACCAGGTGGTAAGTGAAGTGAGAAAACATTTTGACGAAATGGTATTTCATACCATCATACACCGGAATTCAAAAATCAGTGAAGCGCCCAGTGTGGGCAAGCCGGTGATCCTGTATGATGCCTATAGTAAGGGTGCGATGAACTATCTCAACCTGGCCAAAGAGATCCTGCAGAAAAACAACATGACGAGGATGACGCAGGAGGAACGCATCCTGGAATAAAAAAGTAAAACAACCCCAAGGCATGACTACGCCCAATAAAAAAGATAAAGAAGCCCTTGGCAAGGGAATCCGTTCCCTGCTGCAGAACATCGATTCCGATCTCAAGACCGCAGCCGGCACGCTGAAGCCTTCCGTAACGGAACATATGACGGGCATCCTGCGCGTTCCGCTGGATCAGATCGAAACCAATCCTCGTCAGCCACGAAAGGATTTTGATGAAACGGCTCTCCAGGAACTGGCAGCATCCATCCGGCTGCACGATATTATTCAGCCACTTACGGTTTCAAGGATTTCACAGGGGAAATACAGACTCATTTCCGGAGAACGCCGTTACCGGGCAGCGCGGATGGCCGGACTTGCCGATTTGCCCGTTTATGTACGCCAGGCCAACGATCATCAGTTGCTTGAGCTTGCCCTGCTGGAGAACCTGCAGCGAGAAGACCTGAACGCCATGGAAATTGCCATCAGTTATAAACGCATGATGGATGAGTTGAATTACACACAGGAACAGGTTTCCGAACGGATGGGCAAGGAAAGAAGCACGGTGGCCAATTATGTAAGGCTTCTGAAACTTCCACCCGATATCCAGCTGGCGCTCCGGAACAATACGCTTTCCATGGGTCATGCCCGCGCGCTGATCAACGTGGATACAGTGGACAAACAACTGTATCTGTTTAATGAAATCAAAACCCGCTCTCTTTCAGTAAGGCAGACCGAAGAACTCGTGCGCAGGCTTTATAAAACACCACCCGCTGTTAAAGAATCTGTAAAAGCGGGGATGCCCGAACCATACCGGAAAATTGAAGATACTTTAGCGACCCATTTCAGTACCCGGGTTAAAATGCATCAGGGCAGCAAAGGATCCGGAAGCATCAGCATCGAATACTATTCCCTGCAGGAACTCAACAGGATCCTGGATCAGCTCGGTGTACAGATCAACTAAGCGTTTGGTATGAGATTACCATTTTGGGGTTTCTTCTTGTGGGGTATTTTACTTTCTTTTCATCTGCAGGCACAACAACCCGATACGGTTATCCGGCTGAAACCTGTTCCGGATTCGGTTCTGGAGAAGAGAGACACCATCTACAGTGGCGGACAACCGACCACCCTGGCCGGTCGCGATTCTGCCGAAGAAATGGTGCACAAAAGGGCACGGAAAGCAGCATTATATTCTGCCATTCTTCCCGGCGCCGGTCAGGTATACAATAAAAAATACTGGAAGGTTCCGCTGGTATATGCCGCCTTGGGTATTCCGGCCTATTTCTATTTTTATAATAAGAACTGGTATCAGAAATGCCAGTACGCACTAACGGTCACGGTCACTGGTCCTGCGCCACGTCAAAGCTGGATAGACAGTGCTGCAGCAGTCGCGACACCGCTGAAGCCCTTTGTACAGACCAATGACCAGAATGGTCTTATCACCAACCGGGACGAGTTCAGAAAAAATGAAGATTACGCGGTTGTTTATTTTCTTTTGTTTTATGCCCTGAATATTGTGGATGCCACGGTAGACGCCCACCTGAAAGGATTCAATGTCAACAGCGACCTGAGTTTTAAAGTAAGGCCCATGTTCATGCCCGGACCCTATCCTTCCGCAGGGATTACCGTGGCCGTAGACCTGCATAAAGCAAGGCCGCGGGCCCTTGCAATGAACTAATGAATATCTTTGCGGCCATGAAAATCGCACTCATCGGATATGGAAAAATGGGCAGGGCCATCGAGCGCGCCGCCCTGTCCAGGGGTCATGAAATCATCCTCAAAATCGACATGGACAACCAGCATGAACTTAATCCCGCAAAGTTGTCGGGCGCCGATGTGGCCATTGAATTCACAGGGCCGGCCAGTGCAAGGTCTAACCTGTTAAAACTGGCGGATTACGGCGTCCCTGTCATTTGCGGATCTACCGGTTGGCTGGACGCTTATGACGAAGTAAGCAGGACTTTCGAAGAAAAAGGACTGGCATTCGTGTATGCCAGCAATTTCAGCATTGGGGTAAATATTTTTTTTGAGTTGAACAAGAAACTCGCCACCCTGATGGTACCGCATCCGGAATACCGCGTGGAAATGAAAGAGACGCATCATACACAAAAAAAGGATGCGCCCAGCGGTACGGCCATCACACTGGCTGAACAGGTGCTCAGAGAAAACCCTTCACTTAAAAAATGGGTGAATCATCTAAGTCCCGAACCGGGAGATCTTTCCATAATCAGTGAAAGAATTGATCCGGCACCCGGCACGCATCAGGTGATTTACCGGTCGCCGGTTGACGACATCGAGATTACACATACGGCCCATAACCGGGAAGGCTTTGCCGCCGGCGCGGTGCTCGCGGCAGAGTACATACAGGGCCGCAGGGGGATCTTTTCTATGAAGGATGTGCTCGGATTCTAACCCGGTTAATTGTTTTAAAATAATTTTACCTTGTAGCAGAATTCATACATGTTATCCAAGAAATCACAATACGCCTTTCAGGCGCTGATGTACCTCTCTGAAAAAGAAAGCAGCGGACCCGTACTGATCGCTGAAATTTCGAAGAAGAAGAAAATACCCCTGAAATTCCTGGAAAATATCCTGCTCGAACTTAAGAAAGCGGGGATTCTGGACAGCAAGAAGGGCAAGGGTGGCGGTTATTTCTTCAATAAAGATCCCAACGATGTTACACTGGCCACCGTGATGCGGCTAATCGACGGTCCGATCTCCCTTTTACCATGCGTAAGCCTGTATTTCTACGAAAGATGCACCAACTGTGATGAAAAGCATTGCGGACTCAGGGATGTACTCATCCAGGTACGTGACGCCAACCTGAAGCTCCTGGAAAAAAAGACTATCGGCGACCTGAGCAAAAAGCCAAAAACCTTACTGGTCGATCGTTAATGGTAAATGGTATATGGTGTATGGTTTATAGTTGATTTCCATTTACCATACACCATATACCATAAACTATATACCATAAACCAAAAAATCCCCTGCAAGCAGGGGATTTTTTTATCTGATCGAATTGGATTAATAATCCATTCCGCCCATTCCGGGTGCGCCGGCACCAGGATGTGCGTGTGCTTCTTCCTTTTTCGGCTTGTCGGCTACCACACATTCTGTAGTCAGCAGCATGCCGGCGATGGAAGCTGCATTTTCCAGAGCGATACGGGTAACCTTGGTCGGGTCGATGACGCCGGCCTTGTAAAGGTTTTCGTACACTTCGGTACGGGCATTGAAACCGTAATCGGCTTTACCTTCCTTCACTTTCTGTACCACGATGGAACCTTCGATACCGCAATTGTAAACAATCTGGCGAAGAGGTTCTTCGATAGCGCGTTTTACAATGGAAATTCCGGTTGTTTCATCAACATTCACGGCACCCTTAAGCTTTTCGAGGCTTTCGATGGCACGGATATAGGCTACACCACCGCCGGGTACGATACCTTCTTCCACTGCTGCACGGGTTGCATGAAGTGCATCGTCTACACGATCCTTCTTTTCCTTCATTTCCATTTCAGTAGCAGCTCCGATATATAATACAGCCACGCCGCCGCTCAATTTAGCCAGGCGTTCCTGCAGTTTCTCCCTGTCATAGTCAGAAGTGGTGGTTTCAATCTGCGCCTTGATCTGGTTTACACGGGCTGCGATATCTTCCTTCTTTCCTTTTCCTCCCACAACGGTCGTGTTGTCTTTGTCGATGGTAACTGAAGCCGCTGTACCCAGATAACTGAGGTCAGCATTTTCCAGTTTGTATCCCTGCTCTTCGCTGATAACAATACCCTTGGTCAGCACGGCGATATCCTGCAGCATTTCCTTCCTGCGGTCACCGAATCCGGGAGCTTTCACGGCAGCTACTTTCAGCGTACCTCTCAGCTTGTTTACCACGAGGGTAGCCAGTGCTTCACCTTCGAGATCTTCTGCGATGATCATCAGGGGACGGCCGCTCTGTGCGACTTTCTCCAGGATGTGGAGGATGTCCTTCATAGCCGAGATCTTCTTATCATAGATAAGAATATATGGATTCTGAAGTTCAGCTTCCATTTTTTCGCTGTTGGTTACAAAATAAGGAGAAATGTAACCGCGATCGAACTGCATACCTTCCACAACGTCAACGGTTGTATCGGTACCCTTGGCTTCTTCCACAGTGATCACCCCTTCTTTGCCAACTTTTGCAAAAGCTTCTGCAATCAGCTTTCCGATGTTTTCATCGTTATTAGCGGAGATGGAAGCTACCTGCTGGATCTTTTTGCTGTCATTTCCGATGGTCTGGGACTGAACCTTCAGGTTGTTTACCACGGCAGTAACGGCTTTTTCGATACCGCGTTTCAGGTCCATCGGATTGGCACCGGCGGCCACATTCTTAAGACCCTCGCTGATGATGCTCTGGGCAAGAACAGTAGCGGTAGTAGTACCGTCACCGGCAATATCTGCCGTCTTTGAAGCTACTTCCTTGACCATTTGCGCGCCCATGTTTTCTATCAGGTCTTCGAGTTCAATTTCTTTGGCAACTGTTACACCGTCCTTCGTGATGGAAGGAGCTCCGAATTTCTTTTCAAGAACCACATTGCGGCCCTTAGGACCGAGGGTTACTTTCACTGCGTTGGCAAGCACGTCCACGCCTTTTTTCATCTTATTTCTTGCTTCGATGTCGAAGAAAAGTTGTTTAGCCATAATATGAATTTTGAGAATTTGAGCGTTTGTAAATTATTAGTCTCCCTATGGAAGCTGATCCGGGTGTTTTCCGGTCTCCGTGTCCACAGGATGCATAGGATTGATTTAGAATTTCGCGATGATATCTGATTCGCGCATGCTTAAAAAATCCTGACCTTCAAAACTGATTTCTGTTCCGGAATATTTACCGTACAGAACCACGTCCCCTACTTTTACGACGGGCTTCTTTCCGTCCTCATCGATTTCGCTGATCGCAACTACTTCGCCGCGCTGGGGTTTTTCTTTTGCTGTATCCGGTATGATGATTCCACCAGAGGTCTTTTCTTCTGCCGGTGCAGGTTTTACAAAAACTCTGTTTTTCGTCCCCGCAATGGGTGAGAGCGCTAACTTTTTAGCCATGACTTATCAATTTTATATTAGTGAAAGGTTTCTGAATGCCCTTTGGATGGGGCAGCAAAACTACGCTAAATACTGTACCAATCAGGTAAAAGACAGCGGATTGGGAATACTTGTCAGGTTATCTGTGTCCTTAAAGTGAAATCACGGCGGGGAAATGGCTAAATGGCAGTAAATCAGTTTTCACTGTCGTTTCCGAGTATCCGGCCGGCGCCTACATAGTGCTGCTGATAGTACCCTTCGCTCAGGTCGTTGATCTGAACGCCCGATACGGAGGCATGAACGAAGCGGTTATTGTACAGGTAGACCCCTACATGGGTTACCCGCCGGCCTTTGCCGTAAGTGTGAAAAAAAACGAGGTCACCCTCCCTGAGCTCCTTTTTGGAAATCCGTTTTGTTACGCTAAACTGGTCTGCGCTTACCCGGGGTAACTGGTTCACGCTGTAAACTTCGGACATCAGCTGGCAGGTAAACGCTGAACAGTCAATCCCGTCCCTGGCTGTGCCGCCGTAGTGATAGGGCGCTCCATACCATTGATCCATAAAAACCAGGAGCTTTTCATTGGTTAGCCATTCGACCGGGCTGTTGGTCAGTATGGCGAATTTGTATTGAAGAGGATCGTAAGATTCGGTGGGAGTCAGTGTATTGTCGGCAGAAGAAACAGCCGTCTTTTTCTTCATGCCAGAATTTGAACCCGCCTCAGCGGGCCTGTCAGACCTCGTGGAAATCTGGGTAATAAACTCCGGCTGGGATCCCTGGCTACTTCCCTGCCGGGCTTGCGACGAATTGTCAGCATTCCGTTCTCCGGGCTTAAAAACACTGCATGCGGTTAACTGAAAACCGGCGACCAGCAGGATGAACAGATTTTTCATTGCATTGTTTTGATACTGGATGGGTAAAGATAGGAAATTTCACTCTGCGGGCCAAGGCCGCAGTTGTTGTATAACTGATTATTATTCATAGTATTGGATGGTTTTCAACGGGCAATCCCGGAAGAGTGAAAGACACTTTTTCAGACTCAGGCCGCATTTTTCAGCTGTGGGCAGGGACTTTCATCCTGCTTAAAAACTTGTGTATAGTTAGTGTTCTTCCCGGGGGCCGGGTCATATTATTTATCCGTTAATTGCAGTCCAACCACAACCGATGTCCGATTTTTCTCACCTGCATGTACATACCCAGTATTCCCTGCTGGACGGCGCCGCTTCCATTCAGAATCTTTATAATAAGGCCGTCGGGGACGGTATGCCCGCGCTGGCCATCACCGACCATGGAAACATGTTTGGGGCATTCAGTTTTGTGGCCGAAGCCTATAAACATAAAAATGCAGACGGATCTCTGAAAGTGAAGCCGATCGTCGGATGTGAGTTTTACGTCGTGGAAGACCGGCACAGGAAAAGTTTCACGAAAGAGCAGAAAGATGAACGCTTCCACCAGGTGTTGCTGGCAAAGAACAAGACCGGTTATCAGAACCTGATCCGCCTCACTTCCCTGGGTTTTATTGAGGGTATGTACAGCAAATATCCGCGGATTGACAAGTCTCTGCTTGAACAATATCACGAAGGGCTGATTGCAACGACCTGTTGTATCGGCGCCTATGTTCCGCAAACCATTCTGCATGACGGCGAAGAAAAAGCGGAAAAAGAATTCAACTGGTGGCTTAACCTTTTCGGTGATGACTATTTTATTGAATTGCAACGGCACCAGATTCCCGAGCAGGAAAAGATCAACCAGTTTCTCCTTCTTCTGTCAAAAAAATATAATGTCCCGGTCATCGCAACGAATGACAGCCATTATACCGACCGTGAAGATTATAATGCCCACGATATACTTCTGTGCATCAACACGGGTGAAAAACAATCCACGCCCGGTTTCGATGATTTCGTAAATGACGAACTGAATATCAAGAACCGCCGGTTCAAGTTTCCTAACGACCAGTTCTACCTGAAGACGAGACAGGAAATGAAAGAACTTTTTCATGATATCCCGGAAGCTATCGAGAATACGGGCATGATCGTAGACCGGGTAGAAGTGCTCAACCTGAAAAAGGACGTCCTTCTCCCCGCCTTTCCGATACCACCCGCTTTTCAGATTCACCAGGACAATAATCTAAACCAGTGGGAATATCTCCGGGAGATTACCTATGAGGGTGCAAAGAAACGGTACGGAGAACTGACAGCCGAAATTACCGAGCGGCTCGATTTTGAGCTGTTCACTATAAAAACGATGGGCTTTGCCGGCTATTTTCTGATCGTGAGTGATTTCATCAGGGCCGGCAGGGATATGGGTGTGTTCGTCGGACCCGGAAGAGGCTCCGCAGCGGGCAGTGTAGTTGCGTATTGCATCGGCATCACCAATATCGACCCGATAAAATATAATCTCCTGTTCGAAAGATTTCTGAACCCCGACAGGAAATCCATGCCTGATATCGACACGGATTTTGATGATGAGGGCAGGCAGAAAGTAATCGACTATGTCGTAAAAAAATATGGAAAAAACCAGGTCGCACAAATCGTAACCTATGGAACCATGGCGGCCAAGATGAGTATCAAGGATGTCGCGCGTGTGATGGACCTTCCCCTCGCGGAGTCAAACGCGCTCGCCAAGCTGGTACCGGAACGTCCGGGCATCAGTCTGAAAAGAGTGCTGCACGCACCGCTTACTCCGAAAGACGGAGAAAAATCTCTGGAAGAAAAGGAAGGCGTGGGCGGTGATGACCGCGAGCTGGTGAAAAAACTCCGGGAAATATATCGCGGTGAAGACCTGCGCAGCCGGGTACTTCATGAAGCGGAGAGACTGGAAGGTTCGGTAAGGAATACCGGACTCCACGCAGCAGGGATTATCATTGCTCCTGAAGAACTCTCTAACATAATTCCGGTGTGCACGGCCAAAGACTCCGACCTGCTGGTAACGCAGATCGAAGGAAGTATCATCGAGGAAGCCGGCGTTCTGAAAATGGATTTTCTGGGCCTCCGTACACTCAATATACTAAAGACGGCACTGGAGCTAATAGAACAGATTCACGGTATTGCCATTGACATCGACCAGATACCGCTCGATGATAAAAAAACTTTTGAACTCTATCAGCGGGGAGACACAATTGGTACTTTCCAGTTTGAAAGTCCCGGTATGCAAAAATACCTCCGTGATCTCAAGCCGGATAAATTCGACGATCTCACCGCGATGAATGCGCTGTACAGACCGGGGCCAATGGCCTATATACCGGCTTTCATCGACCGCAAACATGGCCGTGAACCCATCCGCTACGATTTGCCCATTATGGAGGAAATCTTAAGGGAAACCTACGGGATAACGGTTTACCAGGAGCAGGTGATGCTGCTGGCACAACAGATTGCCGGATTCAGTAAGGGCGATGCCGACGTTTTACGAAAGGCGATGGGGAAAAAGCAGAAGTCTATTCTCGACAAAATGAAAAACCAGTTTGTCACAGGCGCAACAGCCAAAGGATATCCGGCCGCAACGCTGGAAAAAATCTGGACGGACTGGGAAGCATTTGCACAGTACGCCTTCAATAAATCCCATTCTACCTGCTATGCATACGTGGCGTACCAGACGGCTTATCTGAAATCTCACTATCCGTCTGAGTACATGGCTGCCGTGCTCAATCACCAGGGCAACATCGAAAAGATTACATTCTTCATGGAAGAATGCCGGCGCATGGGCCTTAAAGTTCTCGGACCCGATGCCAATGAATCGCAACAGGGCTTTGCTGTCAACAGCCGCGGCGAAATCCGCGTAGGACTTGGGGGTCTCAAGGGTGTGGGAGAAGCGGCGGTGGCTGCCTTGATAGAAGAAAGAGACAGGAACGGCCCCTTTGTGTCCATATATGATATGGTAAAACGAATAAACCAGCGGACCGTCAATAAGAAAACCCTGGAAAGCCTTGCCTATGCAGGTGCGTTTGATTGTTTTCCGCAGCTGCACCGCGCACAATATTTTTACATGGCGCCCGGCGAATCTACCAACGGACTGGAAAAAATCATCCGCTTTGGTAATGTAGTACAGGCACAGAATGTTCAACACAGCAATACGCTGTTTGGAGGAACGGCCTCTACGGGATTTGAAGTACAGTCGCCCAAAATCGCAGCCTGCGATCCCTGGTCACTGACAGAACTGCTCGAACATGAAAAAGATGTTACGGGAATGTTTCTCAGCGGGCATCCACTGGATCATTTTCAGTTTGAAATCCGGCACTACGGCATACTTAAGCTTTCAGAATTTAATGAGATCAAGGATGCAGTCAGCCTTCAGGCAAACCCGGGAAAATCTTTCCGGCTTGCCGGGCTCGTGACCGACGCCCAACACCGAATTACCAAAACAGGAAAACAATTTGGCTCATTCACCATCGAAGACTATTCCGGAAAAAGTGAATTTGTATTATGGAGTGAAGACTATGCCCGGTTTTCCAATTATCTGGAGAAAGGAAAAAATATTTTCCTCACGGGCTTCTTCAGGCCACGTTATAACAAAACGGAATTCGAATTCAAGGTGGACCGGATGATGTTACTGGAAAGTATAAAACCCCTGTTGACCAAGCAGCTGGTAATCGATCTGGATGCCAGACACCTGAGGGAGGATATGGTAAGCTTTTTCGAAAAAAACATCCGGAAAAACCCCGGAAAAAGCGCCCTCAAGTTCAATATCCAGGAATCAAAAACAAATGCTAAAATTTCGCTGTACAGTCTTGAAAGTGGGTTTTCAATGAATGACGAAATGGCTGCCTTTTTGCAGGACTGTCCTGAGTTTGAAGTCCAGATCGTATCCGGCTGATAAAAAGATGACAGAATGTTCATCCGCAGGGATTGGATATCTTTTTGCATCCTTGTCGTGCATCCGACATTGAATTCGGAAAAATAGACTGAATTTTACCTAAAATTAAAACACAACATATGGCACTCGAATATAATGATTCGAACTTCAAAGAAAAGGTACTGGATTCCAATAAGCTGACTGTAATTGACTTCTGGGCAGAATGGTGCGGGCCCTGCCGCGCAATCGGACCCGTTATCGAAGAACTCTCCAAGGAATACGACGGAAAGATCAACGTAGGAAAAGTAAACGTTGACCACAACCCGCAGCTTTCCATCACTTATGGGATCACTTCCATTCCGGCCATATTGTTCATTAAGGGCGGTAAGGTGGTTGACAAACTGGTGGGAGCACAGCCCAAGGGGAATTTTGTTAAGAAGATCGAATCTCATATCTGATCATCCATTCATTTTTTTAAAAGCGCTTCTTTTCAGGAGCGCTTTTTTTATGTGCAGGATCATGACAGGTCATTCCTTAAAAAAGCGTTAAGCGTGACTTCCCGGATTTTCCGGGCCGGTCTGATTCTGGCGGGGAAAAGCTATTTTTGCGCACCATCGAAAAATGAAAAAAGTAGTCTGCCCCCTGTT